>Ga0187892_10000756_pt1 | contig 81138 bp, 68 predicted proteins | sample MA1701073metaG_FD_139345 | JGI IMG/M metagenome (GOLD analysis project Ga0187892, IMG submission 139345) | Bio-ooze microbial communities from a basaltic lava cave in the Kipuka Kanohina Cave System on the Island of Hawaii, USA - MA170107-3 metaG ... | reverse complement strand
GTCGCTCAAGATCGGCTGAGCGAAATGGGCGCCGTCCAACTCGGCGGGCCGATGACGGTCAGCGATCCGACTCGGCGGCGAGGGTCCGCGCCGGCTCGCGCGCTCACGGGTCCGAGCCGGAAGAGGGGGGGAGGGAGGAGCGACCCGCGGACGAGGGATGTCAAGCGGGCCGGGATGCGATAGAGTCGTCGACGCGGTCCTCGCCTCGCCGTCTCGCGAGGACGCCGGAGCCCGTCCGCGGGCTCGACGGAGAATCGTCGGGCGCCGCGCGCAGCGGCCCGGGACCCGAGTGCGTTCGCAGGCGCCGGCCTCGTTCACGACGCCGGCGTCCGCGACCCCGTTCGACATCCGGCGGAGAGGAACGTGATGACGGGTGCCGCTCGCTTTGGCCTCGCCCTGGCGCTCGCGGCTTCCGCGGCGGCCGCGTTCGGCGAGGGCGCCGCCGATCCTGCCGACTTCTCCCAGAACGGGCGCACGATCCGCATCGTGGACGAGCGCTTCCGGCCGCCGTCCGATTTCCGCGGCGGGCGCCGTGGCGGGCGGCGCCGCTTCGAGCGCTTCCTCGTGAGAAACAAGAACGGCGTCTGGGTCGAAACGGCGCGAACGCCCCGCATGGCTCCCTATCTCGACGGGGCGCGCATCGAACGACGCGGTCCGGAGTACCCCCAAACCATCACTTTCCAGTTTCCGGCCGCCGCGGGCGAATGGACGTTCGCGGAGCCGTTCGAGGGCCGCATCCAGATGCCGCCCGGCGTGTTCGAAGGACTCGACCCGAGGGGCGAGCCGGTCTCGATCGAGGTGGCGGTGCGAGAGATCGTCGCCTCGCTCGAGATGGGCCAGGCCCGAGAGCCCCTGGCCGAGCTGCGGCTCACCGCCGGGCTGTCGCGCGAGCTCGTGCTCCGCGTGCGATCGGTCCGCACGGGCGACGTCGTCGACTGGAACGGCGAGTACTACCTCCAGATCGAGGGGGCGGACGCCGATGCGTTCGCGTTCGCGGACGGACGCCAGGAACGGACGGTCGTCGTCGAGGCGGGAGCGGCGAGCATCTCCCTTTCCGCGACCGAGGGCGGCGCCGCCGCGGCCGAGCTCGCGGGCTTCGACCCGTCGCGTCTCAATCCGCGCGCGCGCCCGGGAGCGCTCTCGGGCGAGGATCCGATCAGCGGGATTCGCGTGCCGCTCCGCCGCATCCCGCGGCGCTGAACGCTCGTTCCGTCCGTTCGACGTCATTCGACCGGCGAGGACCGAAGAGATGCCGCTTCATCTGCTCTGCCGCAACCGCGTCCAGGACTTCGACCGCTGGAAGAGCGTCTTCGACTCGCACGCCGAGGCGCACCGCGCCGCGGGGCTCCTCCTCGTCCACCTCTGGCGCGACGAATCGAACGCGAACGACGTTTTCTTCCTCTTCGAGATCGCGGACGTCGAGAAGGCGAAGGCGTTCATCGCCGATCCGAAGGCCGCGAACGCGGGGCGGGCGTCGGGCGTGATCGAGGGCGAATACCGATTCCTCCGGACCGCGCCCGCGTACCCCGCCTGAAGCGCCAACGGCGGGCGGCGCCGCCCGTATGGCGGGCATCATGGTGATTCCGGGATCGCTCGCCGCACTCGCGCTCGCCGCTTTCGCGCTCTCCGGCCAGGAGCCGGCGCTCGACGGGCGCGAGATCGCCCGCCGCATCGACGCCTACGTCGCGCCGTACGACGCGATCGGCCACGTCTCGGGGAATCTCCTCGTCGCGCTGGGTGACGAGATCGTCCTCGAGCGCTCGTACGGGATGGCGAACGCCGAGCACGGCGTCTCGAACCGCCCGGAGACGCGGTTCAACGTGGCGTCGATCTCGAAGCCCATGACCGTCGTCGTCCTCATCCGTCACGCGGAGGCGCGGAAGCTCTCGCTCGAGGACAATCTCTCGAAGTACCTCCCCGATTTCCCGAACGGCGACGCCATCACGATCGGCCACCTCGCTCGCCACCGCGCGGGCATTCCGCACCGCGTGACCGAGGAGCACGAGGAGACGCTGCCGCGCACCGCGGCCGAGATGGTCGAGTTCGCGAAGCGGAAGCCGCTCCTTTTCGCGCCGGGCGCGCGCCACCTGTACAGCTCGGGCGGGTTCTCGGTCCTTGCGCGCGTCCTCGAGATCGCGGGCGGCGAGACCTACGGCGAGCTTCTCCGCCGGCACGTGTGCGAGCCGATCGGCTTGGCCCGGACGTCGCACTGCGACTCGCGCGAGATCGTGCCCGACCGCGCGGCGCCCTATCTCTTCGCCGCGGACGGGACCCTCGCGAACGCGCCGCTCCAGGACCTCTCGTTCCTCGTCGGCGCGGGCTCGGTCTCGAGCACGGCGCGCGACCTCTTCGCGCTGCTCTCCGCGGTGCGCGCGGGCCGGCTCGGCGAGGGCGTGAAACAGTCGAACGTCGACGAGAACGGCATCGACTGGAACGGCTCGACGAACGGATTCCGCGCGTTCGCCGACTGGCACGCGATGACGAACGTGTCGGTCGTCTTCACCGGAAACCTCGTCACGGGCGCTCTCGACCGCTTCCGCCGCGATCTGCCGCGGGTCGCGGCGGGCGAGGACGTGCCGGCCGCGGCCCCGCCGAAGCTCGCGCCCGTTCCGGCCGAGCCGGCGGCGCTCGAGCGCTGCGAGGGCGTCTACGAGATGCGCGAGGGGACGCGCCTCACCGTGCGCGCGGAGGGGGGCGGCCTCCGGGTCAACTCGTGGATGCTCATCCCGATCGGCGAGCGAACGTTCTTCTCGCCGCAGGACTACGCCACGGTCGAGGCCGTCTTCGCGAAGGACGGCGACCCGCGCCCGGGGCGGCTCGACTGGAAGATGGAGAGTGCGACGATGGCGTGCCCGCGGGTGGGGGATCTGTGAAAGCTCACCCCCCGATCCCGATCCTTTCGAGGAACTCCCTGATCACGCTGTCCGGCCGGTCGAGGTCGGCGATCGCGAAGACGACGCCCGCGACGATCGCCGCCACGACGAGGACCGCGGCGACGATCTTGACGACGCTCCACGGCCGCTCGCCGATGACTTCCCCCGTCCGCGCGTTGACGAAGACGCGCCACGTCCGGTTGCGATATCGGTAGCCCGCCGACCAGACGGGCAAAAGGACGTGCTTGAACGTGATCGCCGAGTACGCGGTTTTCACAGAGTGCAGGCGCTGCTCGTCGCCGCCGATGTCGTCGCGGCAGTCGCCCTCGATGACGGGCCGCATCTTCTCCTTCGCGCCCGAGAAACCCGCCTTCGGGTCGACGTCGTAGCGCGCGGCGTCGTAGCCCGCGAGGAACTCGGGGCGGAACGCCTCGAGCCGCTCGAGGTCCCACGGGTCGAGCTTCTCGAGATCGTCCTGAGGCAGGCTCGTCACCGCCGGGACGAGGACGTCGTCGAAGAAGCGCTCGACGCGGCCCGACGCGGGGTACCAGCGGGTCCGGCGCACCTGGCGCGTGCGGCGCTCGCTCCGGCCGTTCACCGTGACCGTGTACGACTCGGTGACGTAGTAGTGCTCGCCGCGCTCGCCCGTGTAGAAGGTCCGCGTGAACGTGTCGAACGTCCAGTGGGGGACGTAGATCCCGCGGATGCCCTCCCTCGCCGAGAGCTTCTTCAGGTCGCTCGGCGCGAACCACCGCGACGCGATCCACTTCGCGAACGCGGCGAGCGCGCCCGAGCGGTCGATCCGGAACGGCAGCACCGCCTCGGGCGCGACGAGGTCGGCGGCCGCTTCCATAGCGACGAGGCCCGCGCCGCAGAACGGGCACGGGCGCGCGAGCGCGTCGGACGTCTCGACGGTCGCGCCGCAGCCGCCGCAGCGCACCTCGCTCGCCCCGAGCTTCTCCTTCGGCTTCTTCTCGGTTTCGAGGTAGGCCTCGAACGAGTTCTCGTCGACCTGGTCTTCGGTCTCGGGGATCCGCTCCGAGCGGCCGCAGTACGGGCACGCGAGATCGCGGGTGCCGACGCCGAACTCGAGCGTCGCCCCGCAGCCCGGGCACGGATAGAGGTGCTTCTTTTCCGCGGCGACGGCCATCTCTCAGGAGGGCAAGGGAGGCGGGGTCGGCGGAAAGAGGGCCTTCGTCTCGGGGAGGTCTTTCGCGGCAACCCAGTTCGGGAGGCCCGGCTTCCAGACGAGCGTCGCGGGGCCGACGCGGCCCGCGGCGACCTCGGTTCTCATCCGCGCGAGATCGACCGGCCCCGTCTTCTCCGAACCGATCGCGAAGTAGAACGCCGCCGCGTCGGGGAGCGGCGGAGGCGTGGCTCCGGGCGAGAAGGATTGCGCCATCTTGCCCGCCATCGCCATCCCGGCCGCGAGGCCCATCCCCTCGGCCATTCCGCTCCCGCCGCCGCCGGAGGGGTTCTTCGCGGCGTCCTCGAGCGCGTTCGCGCCCTGGAACTGCGTGTAGCGCGACATGTCGCCCAGGATCCCCATCTGCGTCTTCTTGTCGAGCGCGCGCTCGACCTCGGGCGGGAGCGAGACGTTTTCGATCACGAACTTCACGAACTCGACGCCGATGTCGCGGCACTCCTCGGAGAGCTGACCCCCTAGGACGGCGCCGATCTGGTTCTGGTGAGCGGCGAGGTCGAGGACCGGCACCTTTGCCGCCGCGAGCGCTCCGGGGAGCCGCGCGACCGTCACCTGGCGGAGGAAGGTCGCGACCTCGTCGGTCTTGAAGAGCGGATCGGTGCCGACGAGCTGGCGGAGGATCGCCGCGGGATCGACGACGCGCACCGAGTACGTGCCGAACGCTCGCACCCGAACCGCGCCGAACTCGGCGTCGCGGAGCATGATCGGGTTCTGCGTGCCCCACTTCATGTCGGTGAACTGCCGCGTCGCGACGAAGTAGACCTCGGCCTTGAACGGCGACCTAAATCCGTAGACCCAGCCCGCGAGCGTCGACAGGATCGGAAGGTTTTGCGTGTCGAGCGTGAACGTCCCGGGGCCGAAGACGTCGGCCACCTTGCCCTCGCGAACGAAGACCGCGGTCTGGCCCTCGCGGACGATGAGCTTCGCGCCCATCTTGATCTCGTTCTCGTGGCGCGGAAACCGGTACACCATCGTGTCGCGGCTGTCGTCCAGCCACTCGATGATGTCGATCAGCTCGCCTTTGAGCTTGTCCCAGAGTCCCATGGCGGAGAGGACCTCCATCGCTTTGCGCGCGGACCGTTCCGGCGCGGGCGGCGAGCCGGATGATACCGCGATCGCTCCGCGGCATTCGGGTCAAGTTCCCCGGGTACAATGGCGCCGCGGTCGGGACGCCGGGATGATCGAACCGTGGGCCTTCGAGTGAGATTCCAGGGCGGCGCCTACGCGGGCGCCGTGCGCGAGTTCGGGGACGATCGGGAGACCGTCCGCTTCGGCCGCAAGGCCGCCGTCTGCGACGTCGTCTTCCCGCCTTCGGAGCTCCGCGTCAGCCGGGAGCATTTCGCGCTGAAGCGCGTCCTCGGCAGCTACCGGCTCGTCACCAATCACAAGAGCCCCGTCCTCGTCGACGGCGCGCCGGGGCACGACGACCAGATCCTCGAGACGCCGTGCGAGCTCCAGGTCGGCATCGACGGGCCGAAGGTCGTGCTCGAGAGCGACGGAGACGCCGCGTTCGCCGCGACCGTGGGGCTCGAGGTGTACGAGCCGGAGGTTCACTCGCGCGTCGAGGGGCTCACGTCCTCGGTCGAGCGGAACCGGCTCGCGACGATCCTCGCCCTCGCACTCATCGCCGTCGCGATCGTTGCCGGCTGGCTCGCGGTGAGCCTCGTCCGCGAGCGCGCCGACCGCGGGACCACGCTCGCGAGGAAGGCTCTCGAGAGGTCCGAGGCCGTCCGTCTCGAGACGATCGAGAATATCGAGCGCTCGAAGCTCGACTTCGCGCGCGTGTTCGAGAGCGCGAGGCGAAGCGTCTACCTCGTCGCGGAGCGGATCCGGAAGGGCAGCTCCGAGGTCGTGATGCCGCTCGCGACCGCGTGGGTCGCGGGCGACGGAATCGTCGCGACCAACGCCCACGTTGCCGAGGGCTTCGATCCCACGTCGCTCGGCGGATCGCTTTTCCTCCGGAGCTGCGCCGATCCCCCGGTCGACGTCCGGGTCCGATCGGCGCGCCTGCATCCCGGGTACGCGGTCTTCTCGGCGATCGTCAACGGGACGGACGGCCACCCGCGCGCGTTCGACGCCGGCGCGGCCGAGTTTCTCGCGATGCTGCCCGCGTGCGACGTGGCGCTCCTCGAGGTCGATACCGAAGAGCGCGCGAAGCTCGGGCCGCCGCTCGCGATCGCGCCGGACGCCGTGTTGCGGACGCTCGCTCACGGCGAGCCACTCGGTTTCATCGGGTTCCCGAGCGAGGGGCTCATCCGCGGCGGAACCGACGCGGACCGGCCGCAGCCCACGGCGCAGACGGGCTCCGTGACCGCCGTCACCGATTTCTTCCTCTCGCGCTCGGTGCCGGAGGCGGCGCAGCTCGTGCAGTTCAGCATGTCGGCGGCCGGAGGCGCGAGCGGCAGCCCGGTGCTCAACCGCGCGGGCCAGGTCGTCGCGGTCCTGAGCGGCGGCAACTCGGTGACGCTCGGCGGCGGCATCCCGAGGCTTCCCGTCGGGGGCGTCAACTACGGCCAGCGAGCGGACCTCCTCCGCGAGCTGCTCGATGGCGGCGACGAGGCGCTCTCCGCCATCCACGATCGCCGGTCGGCCGACTGGCGCCGGCAGCACGCGGCGATCTTCGCGAAGGGCGCAGACGGGCTTTTCGTCTACCTCATCCGCGACGTCGAGAGGCGACTGGCGCAGCGGACGGGTCAGAGCCTCGAGCTCGTCGAGTACCTGACGAAGGACGAGTCGCTCGGCGGGACGGTTCGCGAGGTCGAGTTCCGATTCCCGGTACCAACGGACGGCGTCTACTTGGCGATCGCCGTCGCGAGCGCCCCGATCGACGTCGACGCCTCGATCGGCGTCGAGGGGACGGTGCGCGGGCTGAACGCGGAGCCCGACTACTTCCCCACGGTCGAGATGATCGCCACGCGCGGCGAGACGGCCGTCTACAGGCTCTGGACTTCGGCGACCGACGCGCCGGCCGGCACGCCGGTCCGGATCCGGATCTACCAGGTCGCCGGAGCCTGACGGGCGCCGTCCGAGACGGCCCGGCTACCGCGCGCTGCGGCGGTTGATCGCGGCGGCCTCACGCACCCATTTCGCGAAGAGCGCGCGCCGGACGTCGGATTTCCGCGCGACGTTCACGTGGCGCATGCGCTTGCCCGTCCCCTCGAGGAGGCCGTCCGGATCGGACAGGCTCGTGCCCGCCTCGTAGAAGCCGAGCGTGACGCACCCCTTTCGCGCGGCGATGTAGCAGAGGAGGCCGCCGAGCGAGAAGACGGGCATTCCCCACTTGATCGCCTCCGCCGCGTCGGGCGCCGCCTTCCGGACGACGTCGCGCAGAAGGAGGGCGGCCTCGCGCCGCTCGGGCTCGAGCTTCTCGAAGAAGGAGTCGGTCGCGGCGCCGAGATCGGCGCGCCGCGGATGCGTCGAAGAGGGTTTTCGAGCGGGCATTCGGACATCTCCGGAACGCGGGACGAGGGCGCGATCTTAGCTCAGGCGGGCGTCCGGCGGCGCGGGCTCGGTCCGAAGCGCCCCTCTGTCCCTTGCGGCCGCGCCCGCGTCATGCGATGCCAGGACCTCGAGGGTAATGCGAAATGATCTTCCCCGTGGGCGACTCTCCCAACCCGCGCGGCACGCCTTGGGTGAATTACGCGCTCATCGCCGCGAACGTCCTCGTCTACGTCCTCGTCTCGCTCCCGCTGAGCGGCCGCGGCGTCGACCCGGCGGACCCGGCGCTCCGCGAGTACCTCCGCGTCGTCACCGAGGACGGGGGGCGCCCAATCCCCATTCACGTCGTCCTCGAGGAGACGTCGGCCTACGATCTCTTCGTCTTCAAGTGGGGGTTCCGGCCGGCGGAAGCGAGCGTCGTCACGCTCTTCACCTCGATGTTCCTCCACGGGGGATTTCTGCACCTCTTCGGGAACATGCTCTTCCTCTGGATCTACGGCGACAACGTCGAGTTCCGCCTCGGGCGGCTGCCGTACCTCCTCTGGTACCTCGCGACCGGAGCGGCCGCGACGTTCTTCTTCTTGATCTTCGACGTGAACTCGCCGCTGCCGCTCGTCGGCGCGTCGGGCGCGATCTCGGGGGTCCTCGGCTTCTATTTCCTCTTCTTTCCGCGCAATCGCGTGAAGCTCTGGTTCTTCTTCTTCCCGTTCATCATGGACGTGCTCTACGTCCCCGCGAGGATCGTCCTCGGGTTCTATCTCCTCTTCGACAACCTGCTGCCGTTCCTCGTCGCGCGCGGGCCGGCGATGGGCGGCGTCGCGCACGGCGCGCACATCGGCGGGTTCGTCGCGGGGCTCGCGGTCGCGTTCTTCCTCGACCGGCGGTCGATCTCCGCGCGGCCGGAGGGGGCGCCGCGCGCGGAGGGGCGGATCGCGGGCGACGCGCGGGCGGCGATCGCGGAGCGGATTTCCGAGGGCGACGCCGCCGGCGCCGCGGCGGCGTACTTCTCGGTCGACCCGGACGAGACGCGGCGGCTTCTCGCTCCCGGGGACGCGCTCGTCCTCGCCGACTGGCTCGCGCGGAACGGGCATCCGAAGGCGGCGCTCGTCGTCCTCAGGCGCCACATGCGCGACTACCCGAGAGGGCCGCTTTCAGCCGAGGCGCACGTCGCCGCGGGCGAGGTCTTCCTTCACGCGCTCCACCAGCCGACCACCGCCTACCAGCATTTCCTCGACGCGCTCGACCTCGACCCCGCGCCGGAGACCGCCGCCCGCGCCCGCGCGTACCTCGCCGAGATCGCACGGTAGAAACGGTACCTGGTACCGTTTCGGCCGTCGTCATTCGAGCGACTGGAAGAGCGACGGCAGGTACTCGGACACCGTCGGGTGAACGTGCATCGCGCGCGTCACGACGGTGTACGGCGCGTCCGCGTACATGAGGTCGAGGAGCGTGTGCATCACCTCGTCGCCCTCGATGCCGAGGAGCGCCGCGCCCAAGATCCGCTCCGTCGCCGCGTCGACGACGACCTTCATGAAGCCGTCGGTCTCGCTCCTCTCGAACGCGCGACCGACGTTTTCCATGAAGTATTTCCCGACGAGGATCTTCCTCCCCGACGCGCGAGCCTCCTTCTCGGTCATCCCGCAGCGCCCGAGCGGCGGGTCGATGTAGAGCGCGTACGCCGGGATCCGGTCGGTGATCTTCCGCGAGCCGCCGTCGAAGAGGTTCGCGGCGACGATCTCGTAGTCGTTGTACGAGGTGTGCGTGAACGCGCCGCGGCCGTTGCAGTCGCCGAGAGCGAAGACTCCGGGCACGTTCGTCTCGAGCTTGTCGTTGACGGCGATGTATCCCCGATCGTCCGTCTTCACGCCCGCGGCGTCGAGGCCGAGGTCGTGCGTGTTCGGCACGCGCCCCGCCGCGATGAGGACGTGCGAGCCTTCGACGACGCCGCCCTTCCCCACGCGCACCGCCACGCCGTCGCCCTTCCGCTCGGCCGCGATGCACTCGGCGCCCGTCTTCACCTGAACTCGCTCTTTCTCGAGGATCTCGCGGATCGCCTCGGCCACGTCCTCGTCCTCGCGCGGCACGAGCCGCGGCCCGCGCTGGACGATCGTCACCTCGCTGCCGAACCGGCGGTACATCTGCCCGAACTCGAGCCCGATGTAGCTCCCGCCGACGACGATCAGGTGCCTCGGGAGGACGTCGAGCTCGAGCATCGTCGAGTTGACGAGATACGGCACGTCCTCGAGCCCCTCGATGTCGGGCCGCTCCGCCCGCCCGCCGACGTTCACGAAGATCTTCGGCGCGGTGAGCCGGCGGTCGTTCACGGTCACCGTGTCGGGCCCGGCGAACGTCCCGTGCCCGCGGATGAGCGTCACGTTCGCCGTCGTCTCGAGGCCGCGCGTCACCGCGCTGTTCGACGTCCCCGAGATCTCCTTCATGCGGGCCTTCACCGCCTTCATGTCGACGGTGACGGCGCCGCCGATCCGGACGCCGAAGTCGTGCGCGCGACGAGCGACGTGCGCCGCCCGCGCGCTCGCGACCAGCGACTTCGTCGGGATGCACCCCGTGTTGACGCAGGTGCCGCCGACCTTGTGCCGCTCGAGGATGGCGACCTTCATGCCGCGCCCCGCCATGTCCCGGGCGAGGGCGGGGCCGGACTGTCCCGTGCCGATGACGATGGCGTCGAAGCGTTCGGGCATTGCCATGAGACGGAGTCCTCCGTTCGACTGAAGAAAACGGTGCCTGGCACCGTTTTACACCCCCTGCGACGAGAGGCGGAGCCCCCGGGAGACGAGGCGGCGCTCGAGGAGCGCGAGTCCGCGCTCGACGGCGAGCGCGAGCGCCGCGGCCGGGACGGCACCCTCGACGAGAAGGCTCGTCCGCGCGAGCCGGATCCCCGTCAGGATCGGCTGCCCGTAGCCGCCCGCGCCGATCAAGGCCCCGAGCGTCGCGGTCCCAACGCTGATCACCGCGGCCGTGCGGACTCCGGCGAGGATCGAGGGGCTGGCGAGCGGCATCTCGACGAGGCGGAGCCGCGCCCCCGCCTCGAGCCCGAGCGCGCGGGCCGAATCGCGCAGATCGCGCGGGATGCCCCAGAGCCCCGAGAGCGTCCCCCGCACGATCGGCAACAATCCATATAGGAAGAGAGCCGCGATCGCTGGCATCGCGCCGATCCCGAGGAGCGGGATGAGGAGGACGAGAAGCGCGAGCGACGGGATCGTCTGCACGACGCCCGCGACCCCGAGGAGCGCCGCGCCGAGCGCCGGCCGGAGCGAGCCGAGGACGCCGAGCGGCACGCCCACGGCGACCGACGCGGCGAGCGCGATGCCGACGAGCGCCAGATGCTCGAGCGTCCGCGCTAGGAGCCGCGCCGCGAGCGAGTCCTCGGCGGCGCCGGTCTCGAGCCCGAGCGAGAGCCGCAAGAAGTCGGACGCGACCCTCGCCTCGGGGACTCCATCGACCTTCGCACGCGCGTTCATCGCGATCATCGCTTCCGCGCCGATCGTGCCCTCGAGCCGCTCCAGCGCCGCGGCGGCGCGCGGATCCAGATCGGCGCGACGGAGGACGATCGCCTCGTAGGCCGGGAAGTACCGGAGATCGTCCTCGAGCGTCCGGAGCGCGTACTCGCGGATCTCCGCGTCGGTCGTGTAGAGGTCGGTGACAAGGACATCGCCCGAGAGGAGCGCGCGGTACGCGAGGTCGTGGTCGAGCCCGCGGACGTTCTTCTGCGGCAGCGCGTAGCGGGCGCGGAGCCCCGGCCAGCCGTCGCCGCGGTCGAGGAACTCGTTCGTGAAGCCGAACGCGAGATCCGGGTGGGCCACGAGGTCCGAGACGCGGCGGACGCCGAGCCTCTCGGCCTCGTCCGCGAGGAGGCCGAGCGCGTACGTGTTCTCGAAGCCGAGCGGCCGCGTCGCGACGAGCCCGTCTTCCTCGAGCCGCATGCGGAGCGCCGCGTCGTCGCGCGCGTCCTTTCCCGCGTAGATTTCCGCGCGGAGCGTTCCCGTGTACTCGACGTACGCGTCGATCTCGCCCGAGCGGAGCGCCTCGAAGACGATGCGCGTCCCGCCCAGCTCTCGCCGGTGCGTCGCTGCGACGCCTTCCGAGCGCACGACCTGCGCCGCGATCTCGCCCAGGATCACCGACTCGGTGAACTTCTTCGAGCCGACTTGCACGTCGGCCGCGACCGCGAGGAGGACGATCGCGAAGACGCTCACGCCTCGCCTCCGAGCGGTCGCCGCTGCGCGCGCACGAAGTTCGAGACGAACGGCTCCGCCGGCCGATCGAGCAGGTCGCGCACGGTCCCCGACTGCACGATCGCACCGTCGCGAAGGAGGACGATCCGGTCGCCGAAGAACGCCGCCTCGGAGAGGTCGTGCGTGACGAGGACGACGGTCTTCTTCCGCGCGCGAAAGATCGCGCGCAGATCGTCCTGCAATTCCGCGCGGACGAGCGGGTCGAGCGCGGCGAGCGGCTCGTCGAGGAGGAGGACGTCGGGATCGAGGAAGAGCGCGCGCATGAGCGCGACTCGCTGCCGCTGGCCACCCGAAAGCTCGCCCGGAAAGCGATGAAGCGCGTCCTCCGGGAATCGCGTCAGCTCGCAAAGCTCGTCGGTCCGCCGCGCTATCCGGTCGGGCGCGAGGCGGAGATGCCGCGCGAGGAGCGTCACGTTCCCGCGCGCGGAGAGGTGCGGGAAGAGGCCGCCCTCCTGGATGACGTAGCCGGAGCGGCGCCGGAAAGCCCCGATCGTCTCGCGCCGGACCGGCGCGCCGTCGAACGTCGCTTCGCCCGCCGACGGCGTCGCGAGTCCCAGGAGCACGCGGAGAATCGTCGACTTGCCGCAGCCGCTCGGGCCCACGAGAACCGTCGTCCGGTCGCGCTCAAACTTTAGATCGACGCCGCGAAGCGCCGGCGTCGAGCCGAACTCCACCCGGACGCCGCGGAGCGTCAGCATCGGTCGCAATCTCCCGGCGCGCGCCGCCGAGCGCGCGTCAGTCGGCCGTCACGAGCCGCTCGCACGCCGCCGTGACTTTCTCGGCTCCCGCGAGCCCCAGGGCGGCGTCCGCGGCGCCGGAGAGATTCTGCGGTGGAAGCTTCTGCGCGTCATCGCCGTACATCGCGCGCTCGCGCTCTTGTCGCAGCTCCGAAGAGATGCGGGCGAGTTCGCGCGCCGCCGGCACGCCGAGCTTCGGAAACCGGGAGAAGTTCCGGACCAGGATATCGCCGACGTCGTGCCACTTCGGCGGATCCACGCCGGCCCTGATCAGCACGGCCTTCAGCGCCAGCTCGACCTTCTCCTGGCTGAGCCGGAAGGCGAAAGCGAAAGATCCGTCGCCGTTCGCGAGACGGGCGTGCCGCAGGCGGTCCCGGGCCTCGCGGAAGAGGCCGGCCGAGACCTCGTCGTTGGTCATACCTCGAAGACCTCGCCCCACACGAGGTCCGGCTTCAGGTCCCAGTAATACCCGTCGCCGAACCGGATCTTTCTCGAGCCCAGTTCCTTCATCCGCGCGGCGAGCCGGTCGAGTACGCCCCGGAAGAAACCGTCGCGATCCCGGAGCAGGACCGCCTCCTCGACCATGTCGAAGTACGTGCGCGACGTTCGGCTCGCCTCTTCCGGCGTTCGCATCTGGACGGAGAGGTACGGGAACCAGCCGGTTTCGCCGTGCGTGCGTTCGAGATCCGGCTGAAGGCTTTGCAGCAACGGATAGAGCGCGCGCGTGCGCTCGAGCGAGCTCTCGGGGATGTTCCGGCAGACGACGAGGAGATCGACGTCGGAATCCGGACCCGCGGTGCCGCGGGCCACCGAGCCGTAGAGGCCGATCGAGACGAGGTCGCCGCCGAAGCGCTCCTCGAGGAGCCGCATGAGCTTGTCGAGAATCGGGGCGACGCGGGCGTCGATCGTCATGGACGCCTCGATGCTATCACCGGCGCCAGCCGGTCTCACGAGATGCGCGCGCTCACGACGGCTCCCGCCCTCCTCGGCCCGCGACGAGCGCGATCGCGTTCCGCCCCGCGACCCAGTCGGCGAAGATCGCGCGGAGATGCGCGGCGAGATCGGGTTGCGCCGAGCCGAGCTCCCCGATCTCGTCGCCGCTCACGCGCTCGCGACGGGCGACGAGTTCGCAGAAGAGATCTTCCACGAGGGCCTCCGGCTCCTCCTCCGGCGATCCAGTCGACTCGTTCAAGGCGGCCCTCCGATGGCGCTCCCCGGGGGCCAGGGCCGTGCCCCTTCACATCCGAGCGAACGGGCGGCTCGAAAACGTCGCGAAAACGCGCCGAATCCGGCCGTCCCACGATCCGAACGCGTCCGCGTAGACTGTGCTCATGGAACGGGATGCGTGGCGGCTCGCGGAGGAGGTCCTTCTCGAGCGGTTCGCCTCTCGCGGCGCCCTCGACGCCGCCGACGTCGACGACCTCTGCGGCGCGCATCCCGAGATCGCGAGCGAGATCCGCGAGATGCACGCGGACTGGCTCGCCGCGCGGCGGGTCCTGTCCGCGGACGCGGCGGATCCCGGCCTCGACGCCCGGATCGAGCGCATTCTCGGGCGGGACGCGCTGGCGAGCGTGAACCTGCACGGCGGCGCCGCGCGCGACGGGCCGCGATACCGCGCTCTCGGCGAAATCGGCCGCGGCGGAATGGGGCGCGTGACCCGCGTCTACGACGCGGACCTCCGCCGCGAGCTCGCGATGAAGTCGCTCCGCTCGCGGCTCCGCGGCGACGCGCGGGCGACGTTTCAGCTCGGGCGCGCGCTGCGCCGCGAGAACGGCGGAGGCGGTTCGGAGATTTCGGGCTAGCGCTTCGCCAGCAGAGTCTCGACCCGCCCGTCGTCGTGGCCGACGAGGACGCGCTCGGCGGTGCCGAGGAAGAGGCCGGTGTCGACGACGCCGGGAATCGCGAGAACGGCCGCGTCGAACTCGCGGGCGCGCTCGGGCGTCGCGAGCGGCTTTTCGAGCCGGCAGTCGAAGACGATGTTCCCGTTGTCGGTGACGAAGCGCCGGTCGGCGTCCGCCATGCGCTGGGTCGGCGTCGCGCCGAGCTTCTTCAATTCGCCCGCGACGAAGCCGCGCGCGAGCGGGATCACTTCGACGGGAATCCGTCCCCTTTCCCCGAGCGCGGCGACGCGCTTCTCGGGCCCGACGAGGATCACCTGCCGCCGGCTCGCCGCCGCCACGATCCTCTCGCGGACGAGCGCGCCGCCCCACCCCTTCACGAGGTCGAGCGCCGGCGAGAACTCGTCGGCGCCGTCGACGCAGAGGTCCAGCATCACGCCCTCGTCGAGGTCGACGAGGGGGATGCCGAGCGCGCGCGCTTGCTTTTCCGACGCGATCGAGGTGGGCACCCCGGAGACGCGAAGCGTCCCCTCGCGCCGGCGCGCGCCGAGCGCCGCGATGAACGCCGACGCGGCGCGGCCGGTGCCGAGGCCGACGCGCGCGCCGTCGGTCACGAGATTCAGCGCCTCCTCGGCGACCGCGCGCAGGCCCTTCCCGCCGGCCGCCTCGTCGCCGGTCACAGCGAGACCGCCGCGACGGAGTAGATCGGCGGGAACATCCCCTGGACCAGCGAGAACGAGTCGCCGTCGTCGAGGCTCGCGTAGAGCTGACCGTTGTTCGTTCCGAAGTAGAGCCCGGCGCGGGGCAGGTCGTCCATCGCCATCGCGCCGCGGAGAACGCCGGTCCACGCGTTCTCCTGCGGTAGCCCTTTCGAGCGGCGCTCCCAGCTTTTTCCGCGATCCGCCGTCCGCCACACCGCCATCTTCCCGCCGAGGAACGTTCGCGTCATCGCCTTCATGTCGCCGTCGACCGGGATCGCGAAGATCGTGCCGGCGTCGTTTTGGTGCGGCGCGACCGGGAAGCCGAAGCGCGAGGGAAGGCCCTTCGATCGATCGGTCCAGCCCTTCGCCGCGTCGCTCGTCACGTAGAAGCCGCAGTGATTCTGCTGCGCCAGGAAGTCGGGATCGACCGGGCTCCGCATCATCGAGTGGACGCACTGGCCGACCTCGGGGAACTTCTTTGGCATGAAGTCGCATCGGACGCCCCCGTTCCGCGGCGCCCACGACTTTCCGCCGTCCGTCGTCTCGAACGCGCCCGCCGCAGAGATGGCGACCATGAGGCGCTTCCCGTCCCGGGGATCGGGCGACACGTGATGGACCATGAGTCCGCCCGCGCCCGGGAACCACTTTCCGCGCGTCGAGTGGTTCGTGAGCGCCTTCACCTCGTCCCACGACTTTCCGCCGTCGCCGCTCCGGAAGAGCGCGGCCGGCTCGACGCCCGCGTAGACGATTCCCGCGTGCGCTCCCGATCCGGCCTCGAGCTTCCAGGTCCTCTTCAAGGTGTGGCCGGACTTCTTCCCGAATGCGAGGCCCTTCGACGCGGGCTTCCACGTCCTGCCGAGGTCCTCGCTTCGATGGAGCTCGGGGCCCCACCACGGGTTCGACGCACCCGCGAGAAGAACGGTCTTTTTCCCGCTCCTGTCGAGCGCCATCGCGTGGATCTCGCGGCCGCCGAAGAGCGGCCCCTTCACCTCGAAGCGCCGGCGGTCCTTCCCGCTCGTGAGCAGGAAGGCTCCGCGCTTCGTCCCGACCATCAGGAGAACGGCGGGCGGTTTCTTCGACGTGGGCTTCGCCATGACGCTCTAGTGGCCTCCGCCGCCGGACGCCGGCAGCTTGTCCTCGATCGCGGTCATCACCTCGACGAACTTCTCGAGGAGCCGCTCGTCGCCCGGCTCGCCGAAGTTCCGGAGCACGATCTCCTTCGCGAAGAGCGCGACGAGATAGCGGATCCGCTTTCGCGGGTGGCTCGCCGTGGCGGCGTAGTCGGGATGCGCGATGTTGTACTCCCACCGGTCCGGATAGAGCCGGGATCGCCAATCCTCGTAAGGCTCCTCGACCGGCTTCGGCGGCGGGATCCCCGCGTCGTCGCGCTTCCGCCGCGTGAGCTCGGCGACGACGGCGACCACGGCCGTGGCCGTCGCGACGCGGTCCTCCTCGCGGGCCTCGACCGTGACGGTCGCGCGGACCGGCACCTCCGACGAGCGGATCGTCGCGCGCGCCGCGCTCTCGGGATCGCGCTCGAGCGCGAGAGGAGGACCCTTCCCGTCGACGCTCCAGGCGAAGTCGATCCCCTCGGGGATCCGTCGCCCGCGCGCGTCGAGGGCCCGGGCGCGGAGCGTCCGCGTCGTGCCGATCTCGATCTCGCACTCCTTCGGCACGATGGCGACCGAGGCGAGCGGCCCCGGCGGGAAGAGCTCGGGCACTTCTTCCGGCTCCGCCGCCGCCGCCTCCGCCTCGACCGCGACGCTCTCCGCGGCTTCCGCGCCGCCGACCGGCTCGCCGGGCGGCGTCTCGCCGTCGCGCGACGACGAGCCCTCCGCCTTCACCGGAAAGAACTCGTACTGCGGGAGCTTCTGCGGAAGATCGCGGAAAACGCGGTGGATCTCCTTCTGGAGGTTCTGCTCCTGCTCCCGCTTCTGGACGTTCTCCCATCCTTCGAGCGTCTTCAGCAGGAGGGGCTCTGCCGCCTGCAGTGCCTCCGCGAACGCGTCCGCCGCCACGTCCGGCACGACCCCGCGCCGCGTCGAAGGAGCGACCTCGAAGTGCGCGAAGTCGACGATCCCCTCGAAAAGGCCCGTCGTCCACGGCGGACGCGCGAAGTCGAACGACTCGAGCGTCTGGAGGTCCTCCGTGACGATCGTCCCCTGGCAGCAGAGCGCGACCTTGCCCGGCTCCTTCGTGTCGGTCGGAAGAAGGTGCAGATCGAGCCGGATCGGCGTGTAGCCCGGCACGGGGATCTCGCGGACCGCCTCGAGCGGCGTCCCGCGGAAGCGCACTGGCTTCACGCGGAACTCCTTCGGCCCGGGACTGCGGGCGAGGAGGTCGACGACCGCGATCTTCGCGTCGCGCCGGAGGATCTGGCCGCGCAGCTCGGTCGCGAGGAAGTCCGCGATGCGGCGCCCGGTGAGGACGCGCATCGCCGCGCGTTCGAGATCGCGGAGAACGACTTCCGTCCACGTGTCGTCGAGGCCCAGGTCGCCGAGGTGCTCCTCGATGACGAAGTCCTCCTTGTTGGCGGCGAGCTTGAGCGCCACGGCGTCGCCGCCCTTCACGCGGGAGCGCATCTCGAGCTTCTTCGCGACGCACCAGAAGCCGAGGATGCCGATGCCGTACTTCCCGAGCATGAGGAGACGGTGGCGCTCCTCGACCGGGATGCCGAGCTTGTGGGACGCGCCGATGTGGGTCGCGACGTGCTCGAGCGCCTCGCGGCGGTCGAGATCGGGGAAGACGCCGCGGCCATCGTCGCGGATCGTCAGGCACGGCTTCCGCCCGTCGCGAAAGCGCGTGATCGTGATCCGCTTCGCCTCGGCGTCGAGCGAGTTCTGCACGAGCTCGGCGAGCGCCTTGCGCGGGTCGCTCTGAGACCTCGCGATGAGGCGGACGAGGTCGAAGGGGTTCTTCGGGCGGATCTTTCCGACGATGCGGCCCGGGCGGGCGGGCGATGCCGCGGCGTCAGCGGGCTTCTTCTCCACGAGGCTCGGGCTCCGGTGAATCGGGGGCCCGAGTCTAGCGGGGGCGCGGAACGGGACGCAAGTCGATCGTTTTCCGCCGGCCGGGCGCCCGCGGCGCGCGTGGGGCCGCGCCGCGGGCGGGAACGACTTTGCCTCTCGTCGTCAGACGATGACCTTCTTCTGGCGGACGACGGACCTCTTCGCCTTGGGGGGCTCGTGGCGATCGTGCTTCGGCAGGCCGGGCGGGAGCGCCATCTCGAACTCCGGCATCTCGATGCGCGGCAACTCGATGTGGGGCATCTCGAAGTGCGGGATGTCGAGCTTTTCCCAGTCGACCGACCGCAGCGCCTTCTCGACCTCGAGGCCGACCTCCGGCCTCGCGAGCCGGTAACGAACCGGCGGCTCGACGACGACGCTCCTCGTGCCGGGAGGCGCGACGATCATGCGGCGCTGCCGCGGATCGGCCTTCCGGACCTTCACGTCCACCTTCTTTTGCTCCTTCGCCTTCGGAGCCGGGTGCGTTCGGACCTCGACACGCGGCGCCACGAAGACCCGGGCGCGCGGCGCGGTCGACTTCCCTTCTCCGCAGTTCTCGCATTCAGCGGCCGGCGCCTCGCGCCGGACGAAAACGTGGTGCTGCTGCTGCTGATGTTGGCCGCCGCCTGAGTGCGCCTCCGCGTGCGGCGCCTTCGGCGCCTTCGGGGCCTTGGCCGGCTTCGGAGCTTTAGGAGCCTTCGGGGCTTTCGGCGCGGCCGGGGCCTTGGGGGCGGACGGGACCTTCAACACGCGCGGCGCGCCCGGGACCGGCGGGACGGGAGGGACCGGCGGGACCGTGAAGACACGCACGTCGTGGTCGCCGTCCTCGCCGTGACCCTTCTTGCGCGTCGACCACCGGATCGTCTTGCCGTCCTTTCCACCCACGATCACGACGGCGTCGACGTTCCCATCGGCGTCGACGATTTCGCACTCGTCCTCGCAGACGTCTTCGCAGATCTCCTCGCACGATTCGACGAGGCCCTCGAAGTCCGACTCGTCGAATTCGAAGTCGAAGTCGAAGTCGAAGTCGGCTCCGTCGAAGTCGAAGTCCGCGCCCTCGAAGTCGAAGTCGGCTCCGTCGAAATCGAAGTCGAAGTCGTAGTCGAAGCCCTCCTCGCAGAGATCCTCGCAGGCCTCTTCGCAGGCCTCTTCGCAAGCCTCTTCGCACTCGGTCTCGCAGATCATCTCGACGATCTCGCAGCACTCTTCGGCCGCGTCTTCGTCGCCGTCGCAACAGCCGACGGAGCCGACGGTCGACGCGAAGCCGCTGATCGAGATGGAGAAGCCGATCGCCACGGCGAGCGGAGCGGCGAGCGAGAAGAACGGCGACCGGTCGGACTCGAGGGGCGAGAGTCCCAGCAAACGTCTGACGCGATTCATGAGGACACCTCCTGTCGAAGAGAGAACGAGCCCCGCGGCCGCGCTGCGGTGCGCTTCGAGCGCCGTCAAGGCGCGCGCGTAGCCCATCGGGTCGCCGCAGGCCGCCACGGCGAGGTCATCGCAGCAGTACTCCCGCTCTACGCGGATGCGCCGCGAGACCCACCAGACGGCCGGGTGGTAGAAGAGCAGCGCCTCGACCAGCGACTGGACGAGGTTGACGAGATAGTCGTGACGGCGGACGTGCGCGAGCTCGTGCGCGAGGATCATCTCGATCTGCGCCGGCGTGAGTCCGGTCAAGACGCTCGCGGGGACGAGAACGACGGGCTTCAGCCAGCCGACCGTCGTCGGCACGAGCGTCGCCCCGGACACGATCGCGCGCGCCGCGCGGCGGATCCCGAGCCGGGCCGCGAGATCGTCGAAGAGCGCGAGCCACCGCTCGGGGAGCGGGCTCGAGCCCGGACGGGCGAGCCGCCGCACGCGGAGGTAGCCGCCCGCGAGCCGGACGACGAGCGCGCCGACGCCGATCGACCACGCGAGGACGATCCAGACGTGGATCGGCGTCTCCGCGGGGGCCGCCGGCGCAGATGCGAACGACGGCTCAAAAGAGATCGGCGGCGCCACGGGGCGGAGGCGAACGAAGGTGACGAGCGGCGCCGCTGCGAGCGCGAGCATCGCGCAGCACGACGCGAAGTAGCGGACGTGCGCGGGCCGGCTCCGCAGCGCGGCGAGGACGACGGCGAGGACGATCGCGACGATCGTCCCCTGCCAGAAGAAATGCAGGAGAGCGCCGCCGAGCGCGAGGAGGTCGGCGCGGTCGAGGATCGCGGGGAATTCGCTCATGATCGCCGCGCGCCTCCCTTCTCCATGTCCGAGAGGAGCTTCCGGATCGCCTCGAGCTCCGCAGCCGTGGCGGGCTTCGCCGACAACGCGCGGAGGACGAGCTTCGACGCCGAGCCGTCGAACACGCGATCGAGGAGATCGCCGACGAGCTTCGCCTGCGTCTCGTCCTCCTTCGCCCGCGCCGCGTAGACGTGCGTCCGCGCCGACTCGTCACGGCGGACGAGCCCCTTCTCGGTCATGATCTGGAGGAGCTTCAGGACGGTCGTGTAGCCGATCGACGGGCTGCGGTCGAGCGCCTCGTGCACCTCGCGAACGGTCGCGGGGCCGTGGCGCCAGAGGACGCGGAGGATCTCGATCTCCGCGTCGGTCGGCCGGTTGCTCGCGCGTCTCGCCATGGGGAACCCCGATTGTGTACGACGGATTTCGTACCTTCAACGAAGAGTTTCGTACATCGTTGGCCGAAAACTGAAAAAAAGGCGAGAAACGGGACCAGGGACCGTTTCCGCCCCCCCTCCGTCCCGGGCTGGCGAGGGCGGGGCGGCCGGGCGGGCGGCCGGGCGGGCGGCCGTCCGCGCCGTCCCCGAGGGCGGCTCGGCGGACGAGGCGGGCTTCGAGGCTCGGCGGCAGCGCCGTCGCCGCAGCCGCCGCCGCCGGAGAGCCGGTCGACGGGCTCGGGCGCCGGCGCGCGGGGGACCGGTGTCAGAGATCGCCGCGTTTGCGAATGGAACGAAGGCACGGGGTACCGTTTTCGTCGCGAACGCGCGCGATCGCCGGCCAGCGGCCGCCGGGAACGGTAGCTGGTACCGTTTCCGGACGCTCAGCAGGTCTCGGGGGCGAGCTTCAGCTCGTCGAGGTTCTCGTCGACGGCGGCCTCGAGGTAGATGGTCGCGATCACCGGCACCGTGCGGCGCTCCTGTCCCCGCAGGATGCGGTCGAGAAAGCCGCTCTCGCGCCAGCCGAGAAACGCCTCGCGGAGAATCGACCGCACGGCCGAGAGCCCGCGAGAGACCGACGGCAGGACCGCCCCCGCCGCCACCCGCTCGTTGATCCAGTCCGCCGCGCGGAGCACGCCGTCTGCGGTCTTCCATCCCGCGCGCTCGGTCGCGTGAAGGATGCCGGCGAGCACCATGCGGATGCCGTTCCACGAGAGCCCGCTCGTCGCGAGGCAGTACGTCAGCGCCGGCGCGCGATCGGACAGATCCTCCACCGCCTTCTCGCCGTCGGCGCCGAGCGTGGAGACGAAGTTCCTCGACAGGTGGTCGAAGATCGCCTTCTCGATTTTTTGCGCGGGAAGCGACGGATCGACCGGGATCCGGAGCCGCGCCGCCGTCCTGAGGAGGATCTCGCTCCAGTTGTTGTTCCGCGCGAGCGGCGAGATGATCTCGGAAAGCGAGTGGGTCCGTGCCTGGAGCCCGAGGCGGTCGCGGTGGATGATCTCCCACGCCTCGACGATCGCCTCGCCCGGCCGGCGAAACGCGACGCCGAGCCACTTCGCGAGCTCCGTGCGGAGATCGGTGGCCATCACCGACAGGATCTGGAACGGCCGGAAGACTCCTTCGAACCGCGCCCGCTCGGCGACGAAGGCAGCGGCGGCACTCGCAGAGTGTGATGTCATGACCTGGACCAGAACCCCGTTTCCGGACGCTAGCCGAGTACCGACGGCGGCCGCCGAGCGCCTCGACACGCGACCGCCCCGTTCGTCGTGACCGGCCACCGCCCCGTGGCGCGATCGAGATCGACGACGATGCCGCATTCTGCTCTCGCCGGAGGAGGGCGTCAACGGCATGCATTGACGCTCCAGCAGGAAGCGCGCAGAATCTTCGCCAGGACGCTGAGGAACCGGGCGTTTTTGCCTGTCCCGCCGCAAGCCTCGCCCGGAATGTCGACGAAGGAGCGCTGTCATGCCCATCGAGATCGACGACATAGAGACCGCGCCGCCAACCTCGAGCGAATTCACGCTCACGCTGCACCTGACCGTCGGGTCCGGCGGAGGCGGGGATCCCGCTGTTCCCCCGACGGGAGCGTCGTTCCGCGACAGCTCTTCGGGGCCACGTCCCGCGAGCAGTCCGTTCACAGGCGCGGTCCTCTTGTGCTGGAATCCTCAACACTTCGAGTCTCCCGAGGCCCCCCCGGACTGGACTCCGTTCAAGGTCCGCCGCGGGTCGCCGCTCGTCGGCATGCGAAAGGAGTACTCGTTCGAGATCAAGCTTCCGATCCCCGAGCAGCACGCCTTTCCGAGAATGAGGCAACTCGAGCACGGACGGTCCCGGAGGATCCTCGCGCTCGCGCTCACGAAAAACGAGATTCTGAGGGCAAGAGTGTTCCGGCGAACCTGCACGGAGACCTGTCAGGGCTCGGATCGAAAAAAGAAAAAGAAGAAGAAGTAGGGCGGGGGCTTCAATCGTCCATCCGGCGAAGCTCCTCCGCCGTCTCCCGATCGTCCGCGTAGACCTCGCAGAGCTTCCATCGCGCCTTGAGCTCGCGGGCAAGTGGTTTGTCCTGCAGGCGTTCGAGAGGGCACGAGAACAGCGCTCGGACGAAATTGAGCTGAGTTCCGGCACCCGTCATCGAATCGATATCGATTGAGAGAAGCGCCTCCTCGGCAGTCGCCTCGTCGCCCAGCTCGGCGGAACAGCCGAAGATGCCGACCAAGACCGTTTGGAGGTCCTTTCGGCTGCCGTCCGGCAGCCGCGCGAAGACATCCCTTGCCTTCCGATATCGCGCGCGGGCCTCCGCGAACTCCCCCTGGTTCCACTTCTCGGAACCCAGATAGGAAAGGGCGGGGAAGTGGTCCGGGTCGAAACTCAACAAGCTCTCGAGTGATTCGACGCAGTCGAGATGTTCGCCCGCTCTGTGGTGCTGCCTGAACGCGGCGAAGGCGCTCTCGACCGCAGAGATCGTGACGCCTTTGGCGATCCGCTTCGCGGCCGCGCTTCTCGCGAACGCCTCGTCGGACTCGATCCGGCGCAATGCGTCGTCGTGTCGACCTTCGCTGCAATACGCGAACGCGAGCGTCTCCCAAGCGTTCGACAACGACGGATCGACCTTGATCGCACGCTCGGCGAATTCCCGTCCATCCGAAAAACGCCCCTTCTTCACCATCGCTACCGCCAGATTGGCGAGGGATGGACCATCGTCCGCCGAATCCTCCACGGCTCGCCGCAGCATGGCTTCGCCCTCCTCGAGCCGATCCGCGCGAACGAGCAGCCGCCCGAGGTGGCGCGCGAGCCGGTTTTCCCGCTGGCGATCCTCGGGCCACGTGTCCGCCAGCCGCTCGAGAATCGAGAGCGACGCCGAGTCCTCGCCGGTCAGCTCGAGGAAGAGTGCTTCGACGAGATCGTGCCGCGGATCGACTCTGCGCCGGCTGTTCCGGAATCGCTCCAATGCCGCATGCGCTCGCTCGTGATCGCCGAGAATGGCGGTCACGCCGTAAAGCTGAAAGTGGGCCTGATACCGCTCGGGATCGAGCTCCACCGATCGCTCGTAGGCATTCGCGGCTTCCGTCCACCGGCGCTCCGATTCGAGGAAGAGGCCGAGCGCGAACCAATCGAATGACGTGCGAAGGCGCGTGGGTTCGGTGGAGAATCCCAGCTCGCGTGCCCGAGCCAGCGACTGCAGCGCAGCCGCGCGCTGCTCGAAGAGGAACCGCGCCGCGGCGAGGTGGAGGTAGCCCACGGGATCCGAGGGCGAAAGCTCGATGCCGCGGGCAATCGACTCCTCCGCCATCGAGAGATCGTGCTTTTCGGCGGCGTCGAGGCCCTGGGCGAAGAAGCCCTCGGCTTTCGTCCGCCGGCTCGTCTCGCCCATGCGGTGGAGGACGAGGGCCAGCACCGCGATCACGACGACCAAGACGGCGATGCCGATCTTGGCGCGGTGGATCCACACGCGACGCGCCTCTCGCCGAACGCGGATCGGCGCGTGGCGCACGCTCGGTCGATCGCCGCTCGCGATCCGGTCAAGGTCGGCGCTCATCTCGGCCGCCTTCGAGTAGCGGTTCTCCGGCTTCTTCTCGAGCGCTCGGAAAACGACGTCTTCGAGGCCGGGTGGGGGCGATTCGAGGAGCGTCGCGAGCCGCGGCGGCTCGGAGAACAGAATGCTCTTGCGAATCGCCTCGAACGTCGCGCCGTCGAACGGAAGCCGACCCGTCACGATCTCGAACGCCGTGACCCCCAAGGACCAGATGTCGCTCTGCGGTCCGACGATCTCGGCCTCGCCCGACACCTGTTCGGGCGACATGTAGTTCGGCGTGCCCATGATGGCGCCGCTCGACGTGATCCTCGTGTCCGCCTCGAGATCCCTCGCGAGTCCGAAATCGCACAAGAAGGGGTGCCCATCGCTGCCTCGGACGAGAACGTTTCCGGGCTTCACGTCTCGATGCACGATTCCGCGCGAGTGGACGTGCTCGAGCGCCTCCGCCACGCGGGCCAGTGCGCGGAGGTTGTCATTGAGCGACTCGCCGGACACGCGGACGCGCGGCCAGAGAGGTCCGTCGGGAAGCGTGGAGGAGTCCCGGTTCGCGCACGGGGCGCGCGCCAGGAGAGACGCGCCCTCCACGTATTCCATCACGATGAAGTGCGTGCCCTTCCACTCCTCGCACGCGAGCACGCGGATGATGTTCGGGTGATCGAGGCCTTTGCCCGTGCGCCCCTCGCGCACGAACCGCCGGATGAGCTTCTCTTGGACGGAGACGCCCGGCTTCAGCAGTTTTATCGCGACGAGGTGGCCCGGCCCGCGCCTCGCCTCTGCCAAGAAAACGACGCCGGCACCGCCCTCTCCGAGGCGGGTCAGGAGGCGATACCCCGGGATTGCCGGAATCCTCCCATGGCTCATGATAGGCCATTCTCCCACGCGACAGGCTCGAAGATCGAAACCGCGCGCTCTCGATGGAGCCGCGAATCCGTCCTCGTGTCTCGACCGTGAGCCTTGAGGCCTCTTCCGAACGGCCGTCGAGCGAGAGAGCCGCTCCGTCGGCGGCTCGATCGTTCGCTACAATGCCTTGCCCTCGACCGCGATTCGACCGATAAGTGACCGAATGACCCCGTCCCCGCCCGCCACAACGAGCAACAGCAGCTTCGCCGACAAGCCGCTCGTCATCCAGGGCGACAAGTCGATCCTCCTCGACGTTCACCATCCCCGCTACGAGGAGGCCCGGGACCACCTCGCGCGCTTCGCGGAGCTCGTCACGGCGCCGGAGCACGTCCACACCTACAGGATCACCCCTATCTCGCTCTGGAACGCCGCGTCGATCGGCGTCGGCTCCGCCGACGTGAAGATCGACCTCGGTCGCCTCGCCCGATTCGGCATCCCGCAGAACGTCGCGGCCGACATCGACGCGACCATGGAGCGCTTCGGCAAGATCCGCCTCCTCGCCGACGACGGGCCGTTCCACACGCTCGCGGTCGACGATCCGGTCCTCGCCGAGGCGATCGCGCGCGAGCCGAAGGTGAAGCACTATCTCCGCGCGCGGATGGACCGCTGCCATTTCCTTGTCGACCCCGTGCAGCGCGGCCAGCTCAAGTGGGCCCTCATCAAGCTCGGCTGGCCGATCGTCGACGAGGCGGGCTTCGAGGACGGCGACCCCCTCCCGCTCTCGCTCGCGGAGGGCCCCGGTTTCGGCCTCCGCGACTACCAGAGCGAAGCGGCGGACGTGTTTTTCCGCGGCGGCTCGGCGCTCGGCGGCCACGGCGTCATCGTCTTGCCGTGCGGCGCGGGAAAAACGATCGTCGGGCTCGCCGTGATGGCGCTCGCGAAGACGTCGACCTTGATCCTCGCGCCCCACACGGCGGCCGTTCACCAATGGATGCGCGAGATCCGGGAGAAGACCGACCTCCCGCACGACGCCGTGGGCGAGTTCACCGGCGACCGGAAGGAAGTGAAGCCGGTCACTGTCGCGACCTACCAGATCCTCTCGCACCGTCGCTCGGGCCGGAAGGAGGCCGGCGCGGAGTATCCGCACTTCGAGCTCTTCCGCACGCGGCGATGGGGCCTCCTCGTGTACGACGAGGTGCACCTCCTCCCCGCTCCGATCTTCCGCGTCACCGCGAGCATCCAGGCGACGCGCCGCCTCGGGCTCACGGCGACGCTTGTCCGCGAGGACGCAAAGGAGGACGACGTCTTCTGCCTCGTCGGCCCGAAGCGCTACGACGTGCCGTGGAAGGTGCTCGAGAAGCGCGCCTTCATCGCCGAGGCCAAGTGCATCGAGATCCGCGTCCCCATGCCGGCCGACGCGCGCGCGCGCTACGCTGAGGCGACGCCGCGCGAGAGGTACCGGATCGCAGCCGAGAACGAGAAGAAGGAGGACGTCGTGCGCTCGCTCGTCGCCGCCCACGCGGGCGAGCCGACGCTCGTCGTCGGACAGTACCTCGAGCAGTTGAAGAAGCTCTCGGAGAGTCTCGGCGCGCCGGTCATCACGGGCGACATGTCGAGCCGCCGCCGCGAGGCGCTCTACGACGAGTTCCGCCGGGGAGTGCGGAGCATCCTCGTCGTCTCGAAGGTCGCCAACTTCTCGATCGACCTCCCGCGAGCCCGCGTCGCGATCCAGGTGAGCGGCAGCTACGGCTCGCGCCAGGAGGAGGCGCAGCGCCTCGGGCGCATCCTCCGCCCGAAGGAAGGCACCGCGACCTTCTACACGGTCGTCAGCCGCAATACGACCGAGCAGGACTTCGCGCTCAACCGGCAGCGGTTCCTGGCGGAGCAAGGCTACAAGTACTTCGTCGAGGACTGGGAAGACGAGGAGGGAGGCCGTGGCCCGTCCCCGTGAGGGGAGCGAGCCGCGGAAGCCCCCCCCCGCCGCCGCGGCGGCCGCCGCATCGTCGGCGGCGCGCTATCGCGCCGCGGTGCTCGACCGTCTCCCGCCCCGCTCGCTCGCGCGGCTGGCGGCGCTCCTCAAGGCGGGCGAGCCCTCGCCGGCCGCGGTCGCCGAGGCACTCGCGCGTCAGGACGGCGGGACCCGGCTCGTCGCCTCGCTCCGCGCCGCCGACCGCCGGGCGTTCCTCGCGCTCTTCCGGCTCGGCGGCACGGTGCTCCTCCTCTCCGCGCGCGACTGCGTGCCGGGCGCCTCGCCTGACGCCGCGCGGCGCTCGCTCGGCGCGCTCCTCGAGGTGGGGCTCGTGGTCCGGCTCCGCGTCGCGGGGACCCTCTTCCTCACGATCCCGCCCGGCCTCCACGACGTCGTGGGCGAAGCCTGCCGCGCGGCGCTCGAAAAGCAGCGGCTCCTGGACGATCCGCCGGAGGCGCTCGATCCCGGGCCGCCGCTCCGCGCGATTCTCGGCGCGCTCCTCGCGCAGCTCGAGCGCGATCCCTTGCGGGTGACGCAGGCGGGGACGTTCTTCTCGCGGCAGGTCGAGAGAATCGCCTCAAGCTTCCGCCTCGCGCCCGTCGACCAGGGGCTCCTCCTCGTCCTGATCGACTTCCTCTCGCGGCACGCCGCCGTGCGTCTCGTCGACTCGTCCTATCGCCCGCACTGGCCCGCGGCCCGCGAGCTTCTCGACGCCCTCGGCGCCGGCGCCACGCCGGCTCTCCTCGCCCAGCACGCGACGCGGGGCGCGCGGCCGCTCGTCCGGCTGATGGGCATCGTCCCCGCGCTCGACGGCGTCTCGACGCCCTCGGGTTGGATCCCGATCGAGGCGCTCGTCGCCCGCGATCTCCCGGTCCTCCTGACCGACGGCTTCGAGGCCCCGGCCGCAGACCCGGGGGCGATGCGCGAGGACATCCTCGCGCGCGTCGCGGTCCTCGCGTCGGGAAGGCTCCTCGACGTCGCCGGGAAGGCGCCCGGCGCGCCCCCGACGCATGTCCGAGCGACGGACGCGCTCCGCGCGCTCCTCGACGGCCGCACGCTCAAGGCGCGGTCCGCGGCGAAGCGGCCGCACCCGGTCGTCCTGCCGAGCTTCGAGGTGCTCGTGCCGGCCGAGACGGACGGCCTCGACTGGGCGACGATCTCTCAACTCGCCGAGATCCGGGAGGCCGACCGCGTCTCGCGCTTCTTTCTCTCGCAAGCGCGTCTCTACCAGGCGCTCGACGCGGGCCCGCTCAAGCTCGACGAGATCCTCGCCTTCCTCGAATCGAGGACCGAGCACGGCCTCCCGCGAAACGTCGAGCAGTCGATCCGCTCGTGGGCGAAGGGCTACGGCGAGATCGAGTTCGTCGAGGGGCTCGTCGCGCGCTGCCGGAGCGAGAAGGCGAAGGCGTCGCTCCTCTCGGTGCCCGGCGCCGTCGTCGAGGAGCTCTCGGACGGCGTCTATCTCCTGAAGCCGGGCTGCCTCGACGCCGTTCTCAAAAAGGCCGAGGCCGACGGCCACACTCCCTCCCGCCGCGTCCGCCGCGCGAGCGCCGCGCCGCCGAAGCCGGACGCGGGCGAGGCCGAGCCGCACCGGAGCCCGGACCCGGCCGCAATACAGGCCGCGCTCACGAAGGTGCCGGCTCCGCGAGGCGTCCTCCTCGTGGGGAACGGCGAGACGCTCCCCATGGAAACGGGTCCCGAGCGGCCGCCGCCGCGCGCGTTCAGGAAGTTCCTGAAAGGCGTGCTCGGCGACGGGCTCGGGGAGTTCTGCGAGTTCGTGAGCGGCCGCGAGCTTCGCGAGCTGCAGGAACTCTTCCTCGGAGGCCGGACGTACGAGTTCGAGAAGAAGCTCGATCGCATCCTCGAGCGCTACGACGAAGAAGAGCGGCTCCGCGGGTCGTCCGCGAGGTCGTCCCCGCCGAGGAGCCCGCTCCTCGGACGACCGCCCAGCCGAAACGAGCTCCTCGAGCGCCTCGAGGCGGCCGTCGAGGAGGCGGCCGACATCGAGATCGAGTACCGCGAGGGCGGCGGCGCGCCGAAGCGGCACCGTGTCTCGCCGGAGGAGATCGTCCACCGCGGGGTGACGCCGTACCTCGGCGCCTACTGTCACGAGACCGGCGAGCAGCGGCTCTTCAAGCTCTCGCTCATCTCGCGCGTGCGTCCGGCGGCCGCACCGGAAGGCGAGGGTGAAGTCGGGGCGGAGTGACGTGGCGCGCGCCGATCGAAGTGCCGCCGTCCTCCTTCGGACGACGAGCCGCGACGAGAGCCGGATCGAGCGGCCTCTCGTCGGCGAACACCCAAGGCCGGCGGCCGAGGTCTGGGCGGCCGGCGGCCGCCGCTTCGAACGGCCGGTCTCTCGTCACCGGACGCGGCAGAGCGTCCCCGACGCGCCGCGCGCTTCCCAGACGAGGCTCGCACCCTGGCGCCGGAGCGTCACGCGGACAGGACCGCACGGAAAGTTCGCCTGGCCGGGCCCGTCGATCGTGATCCGGACGTCCGCGCAGCGCGTGACGCCCATCCGCTCGACGGTCGCGAAGAAGCGGCCGGCGAATCGCTCGAGCGTGAGACTCGCCACCTCCGTCGCGCCGCGCTTCATCAGGAACTCGAGCGGGGGAAGGGGTGGATCCGGCACGAATGAATCCGCGGCCGCGGTGGGCGCGAAACCCTGGACGAGCCCTCCCGCCGGAACGAGCACGCGGTCGTCGAGAGCGACCGCGGCCACTCCGTGGCGCGGGATCGGCATCGCGTCCGCGCACGCCCAGTTGTTCGTCGCGATGTCGTAGATCTCGTTTACGGCGTGGAGCATCGGCACCTCGCCGCCCGCGACGATGAGCTGTCCGTTCATCGCGGCGACCGCCATCGCGCTCCGGGCCGTCGGCATCGGGGCCATCGTCCGCCACTCGTCGTTCACGGGATCGTACCGCTCGTTCACGGCGCGCACCGGCGGACGGCCGCCCAGGACGTAGATGAATTCGCCCGCGGTGACGGCGACGAGGTGGTTCCGCGGCGTCGGCATGTCGCGCCCGCTCGACCACTCGTCGCGGCCGGGGTCGTACACGAAGGTCGAGTTCCGCGTGATGCCGCTTCCGTCCTGTCCGCCGAACACGTAGATCTTCCCGCCGTGCTCGGCGGCCCAGCAGCCCCCGCGCGCCTCGGGCATCGACCGGATCGGGAACCACTGGTTCATGGACGGGTCGTAGACGTGCGCCCCGTCGCGCGCAACGAAGTCGCCCGAGAAGCCCCCGGCGACGTAGAGCTTCCCCCCCGCCGCCGCGACGCCCATGTGGTCGAGCGCGACCGGCATCGGGGCGACGAAATCCCAGCGGTCGTTCGCGATGTCGTAAGCCTCGACCGTTCTCGTCGCGCCTAGAGGGCTCGCGATGAGCCCTCCGACGACGTAGACGAAGCCGCCGATCCGCGCGCCGCCGGTCTCCTGGCGAGCGAGGTTGAGGCTCGCACGCCCTTGCCACTCGCCGCCCGAGCCCGCGTGAGCGGATCGGGCGAAGAAGAGGGACGCGACGGCGAGGCAGAGCGCGATCGGGAGGAGTCGTCTCGGAGTCGGCATGGTCGGTTCCTCGTGCGGCCGGGCGGCGCCGCACGCATCGTACCGCGGCCCGGGCCCCGCTTCGCGCGCGAAGGCGGCCGCAAGCCGAGGGCGGCGAAATCGCCTCGAGGCCGGCTCCCCGCCCGCCCCGCCACCGCCGGACGGCGGGGCGGGGCGAAGCGGGACACGCGCCGAAGCCGATCGCGCCGCCGAACTTGCGACACGGGGCGCGCTGAGACCGCCCGGGCCGCGCGGGCCGCAAGTCCTTGAGCCGGAAGGGGGAGCGCGCCGATAGGGCGGGAGAGCGCCCTTCGGCCGAACCCGCGAGGGCGCGCCCTCTTCCTCGAGATGAAGCTTCGCATCCGGCTCGTCCTCACGGTCACGACGATCATCGTCGCCGTCGTCACGTCGGCGATGCTCGTCGTCGCGAGCGTCCAGTCCCCGCTCCTCAGGGACGAGGCCCGGAAGCGCGCCACCGCCCTCGCGAACAGCCTCGCGAGCGTCAGCGTCAACGGCCTCCTCGTCAACGACTGGGTGGAGCTGCGCCAGCACGCCCTCGCCATCGCGGCCGCCGCCGACGTCGAATCGGCCGCGATCGCCGATCGCAACGGGCTCGTGATCGTCGACACCGGCCAGGAGAGCGGCGAGATCGAGCGGCTCGACCCCGACGAGGTCTCCGCGAAGCCCGGTGAGCCCCTCGCCGTCCGGATCAGCCCGCTCACGGGCCGCCGCGTGATCGAGATCAGCACACCCGTCTTCTTCGAGCGCAGCGGCACGCACGAGAATCGTCTCGGGACCGTGCGCCTCCGCCTCGATCTCTCGAAGATCGACTCGGAGACCGCGCGCCTCCAGGGCCGCCTCCTCGGCATCGGGGCGATCGCGGTCCTGATCGGTCTCGTCTCTGCGAGCCTCTTCACGAACAAGATCACGCGGCCCGTCGAGAAGCTCGTGGCCGGGACGATCCGAGCCGCGTCGGGCGACCTCCGCGTGCGGGTCGACGAGGACTCGCGCGACGAGATCGGCGAGCTGGCGCGCAACTTCAACCACATGACGCAGGAGCTTTCGAAGGAGCGGCGCACGATCCAGGAGCTGAATCGGAGCCTCGAGGCTCAGGTGGAGGAGCGCACCGCGGAGCTGCGTAGCACGAACGAGGACCTCGAGAGGGTCAACACGAACCTCGTGCAGACCGTCGCCGATCTCCGCAGGACGCAGTCGCAGCTCGTTCAGTCCGAGAAGATGGCGTCGCTCGGCCAGCTCGTGGCGGGCGTCGTCCACGAGCTCAACAACCCTCTCAACTTCATCTACAACGGGATCAACCCCCTGAACGAGAGCCTCACCGAGCTGAAGAAGACCCTCGGCGAGCCCTCGCCCTCGGGCGACGGCGGCATCGCGGGGCAAATCGACTCGATGGAGAAGCTCGCCTCGGTCATCCGCGAGGGCGCTCGGCGCGCGACGCTCATCGTCCGCGACCTCAGGACCTTCTGCCGCCCGGACGAGTCCGAGCGCAAGGTGGGCGACCTCCACCAGGGCATCGAGAGCACCGTGAACCTTCTCGCTCACAAGATCAAGAACCGCATCGCCGTCGTCCGCGAATACGGCTCCGTGCCGCCGTTCGAGTTCTACCCGTCCCAGTTCAACCAGGTGATCATGAACCTCCTCTCGAACGCGATCGACGCCATCGAGGGCCAGGGCACGATCACGGTGGCAACGCGGCGCGAGGGTGACGACGTCGTGTTCTCGGTGGCGGACACGGGCAAGGGGATCCCGCCCGACGTCCTGAGCCACATCTTCGAGCCGTTCTTCACGACGAAGCAGATCGGCAAGGGAATGGGACTCGGCCTCTCGATCACCTACGGCATCGTCGAGAAGCACGGCGGGAGGATCGACGTGTCGAGCGAGGTCGGAAAAGGAACGACGATCGTGGTGCGGATCCCGTTCGTCGTGCCGCCTTCGCTCCGGAAGGAGAACGCATGAGCCGCCCCACGACGCCGGACGGCGAGCCCGGCGACTCGAGACGCATCCTCTACGTCGACGACGAGCCCGAAAACCTCTTCGTCTTCAACGCGACGTTCGGCCGCGAATACGAAGTGCTCACCGCGGGCGACGGAAGGTCGGCTCTCGAGATCCTCGAGACTCGCCCGGCCCCGGTCGTCATCAGCGACCAGCGGATGCCCGGGATGTCGGGCGTCGAGTTCTTGACCCGCGTGCGCGAGCTCCATCCCGACTCCATGCGGATCATCCTCACCGCGTTCACGGACGTGTCGGACATCATCGACGCCATCAACCTCGGCCACATCTACAAGTTCGTCACGAAGCCGTGGGAGCCCCAGGAGCTGGCGCTGACCCTCAAGCACGTCTTCGAGGCGCACGCACTAGCCCAGGAGAACCGCTCCCTCACGAGCGAGCTCCTCCGGAAGGAGCGGCTCGCGACCGTGGGGCAGCTCGTGAGCGGGCTCGCCCACGAGATCCAGAACCAGCTCAACGTGCGCGGCTTCGCCGACGCGATCCTCGCGCGCTACCCCGACGACCCGTTCCTCCGCGACCGCGTCACGATGATCCGGAACGCCCTCAAGGTCATCAGCGGCATGGTCCGCGAGATCCGGGACTTCTCGCGGCAGGCGCCCGTCTCCGGAACGCCGAAGGTCGAGCACGATCTCGCGCGCATCGCCCGCGAAGTGATCGCCCTCCTCGAATTCGACGCCGACGTCTCGCGCGTGCGCGTGGCCGCGGCGGTGGACGAGCCCGTCCGCGTCTTCTGCCGCCCCGACAAGCTGCAGCAGGTCGTCATCAACCTCGTGCGGAACGCCGCCCAGGCCACGCTCGACCGGCCGGATCCCGAGGTGCGGATCGAGGTGCGATCGGAGGACAAAGCGGGCGTCCTGCGGGTCGTGGACAACGGCTGCGGGATCCCCGACAAGAACCTCGACCGGATCTGGGAGCCCTTCTTCACGACGAAGGCCGAGGGCGGAATGGGCCTCGGCCTCCACATCTGCAAGAGCCTCGTCGAGAGCGACGGCGGGACGATCATGTGCCGGAGCCGGACCGGCGAGGGATCCGCGTTCGAGTTCCGGCTGCCGCTCGCCGCAGCCCCGCCGGCGCCCCCGGCCGCGAGAGGGACCGGCCCGGCGGCCGAGTCCGCTTCGGCCTGAAGCGCGGGCCGAGCCCCCGTTCCCGTCAGCGGGCCGGCTCTGCGGCGGGAGGCGTCTCCTTCCACACCTCGCGGAGCGACGCCTGATAGACGCCGAGCGTCGAGATCGCGAACCCCCTCACGTCCGGCTGCAGGCAGTGCAGCGCCGATTCGTGGAAGAGCGGGATCACCGCGGCGTCGAGCAGGACCTGCTTTTCGGCGCGGCGGTAGAGCCCGAGGCGGGCGACCTTGTCGGCCTGATACCGCCCGTCCGCGACGAGCGAGTCGACGAGCGGGCTCGAGTACTTGCAGAAATTGTAGGGCGCGCCCGTGATGAAGAGCGGCCCGAGGAAGTTGTCGGGATCCGGGAAGTCGGCGCCCCAGCCGAAGATGTACATGTCCGACCCCTCGAGTCCCCGCATGAAGCGCTCGAAATCCTCGGTCGTCTCGACGTTGATCTTGATTCCCGCTCGCCCTAGCTGGGACTTCAAGAGGTCGCAGATCTTCTTCTGCTCGGGAAGCCCGCCGACGAAGAGACGGAACGCGGGCAGCCCTTCGCCGCCCGGATAGCCGGCCTGGGCGAGGAGCGCGGCCGCACTCTCCGCGTCGCAAGCGTGGCCCTGCGAGGACGGGTCGTAACCGGGCATGCCCGGCGGGAGGATGGAGGTCGCGGCGATGGCGCGGCCGTCGAGCGCGCTCTCGAGGCAAGGCCGGTCGACGAGCTGGGCGATCGCGTGCCGGACCTTCTCCTCGCGGAGGACGGGGACGTTCTGGTTCAGGCCCAGGAGGGCGACCGTGAGCGACGGCCGGCGGACGAGGATGTAGCGGCCGGCCCGGCTCAGCCTGTCGAACTCGGCGGGCGACGCCGCGTAGTAGTCGATCCGGCCGTCGCGGAACGCCTCGTACTCAGCCTCCCACTGGAGGTCGAGGATCGTGACGCGATCGAGGAAGGGCCGCCCGCGGAAGTAGCCGTCGTTCGCGGCGAGCACGAGAGTCCGCTTCGCGTCGCGCGAGACGAAGCGGAACGGCCCCGTGCCGCACGGGCGCGCGTCGAACTCGCCTCTCTCGACCTCTTCCCGCGGGACGACCTTCGCCCAGTGCATCGCGAGGACGCTGAGGAATGGCTGGTACGGCTCCTCGAGCGTGATCGCGAGGCGGTGCGGATCCTTCGCGACGAGCCCCGAGACGTGCTCCGCCGTCCCCTCCTGGAACTCCTCCGACCCCTCGATCACCGTCAGGAAGGGCGCCGCCGGTGATTCGCTCCGCGGATCGAGGAGCCTCTCGAACGAGTAGACGAAGTCCGCCGCCTCGACGCGCCGCCCGTTGTGGAACGAGACGTCGTCCCGGAGCCGGAACGTGAACGTGCGCCGGTCCTCGGAGATCTCCCATGTCGTGGCGATGACCGGAACGACGCGCAGCTCGTCGTCTAGTTCGACGAGGCCGTCGAAGATCTGCCGCACCGCCGCGCCCTCGTTGAGGCCGCTCACTCTGGCGGGATCGAGCGTCCGGACTCCCGCGAGGGAGAGCCGGAAATCGCCTCCTCTCACCGGCTCCGGCGAGGCGGGACGGGGCTTCGGGCTGGGCTCGGTCTCGCGCGAGCAGGCCGAGGCGAAGATGAGGGGCACGATCGCGGCCAAGGCGAGTGCCAGCCGGACGAAGGGGCGGCGACGGCGGTCGGCCATGTTCGGGAGCCTCCCGGATCGGCCAGGCCGCGACCGGCGAACGGGCGGACCGACCTCCATGTTTCTCTCTTCGGGAGGATTCGGAAGAAACTCAAGTGCTTCGAGCCGAGCGGTTTGACGGCGCTCCGGGAGGGGGATACGCTTCTTCCCGAAGTCGAACGGAGCCGGGGCGCAGAGTCGCCCGGGCCCGGTCTGAAGGGGCCGCGTTCCCAGTCCATCCCAGAGAATAAGGAAGAGAGCGAGGAATGGACGGGGTTCAACTGAATGCGCAATCGCTCTCTCGCGCTGTGGGCCGGGCTTCTCCTGACGGCCGCCCTGGCGGTCGTCGTCGTCGACGTCTCGTCGATCCTCTCCGACTGGCCGGGGCTCTTCACCCGGAGCGACGGCGGCGCGCCGGCTGAGCCGCGCGCCTGTGACCTCGCGCCGGATCCGCCGTCGCGACCGGCTGCGCCCCTCAGAGGCGGCGAACCCGCCGCGCCCGCGGACGAAACCCTCGTCGCCCGCGATCTCGAGTCGGCCCTCGAGGGCGTCGCCGATCCGGAGCCGGAGACGGCCGACGCCGAGGGGCCCGATCCCGCCGCCGATCCCCGCTCGAAGCTGTCGCCCTCCCTCGCCCGCCTCCTCGACGACGGCCGGATGTCTCCCGAGACGCCCGTGCGCGTCATCCTCCAGGCCTACGTCCTGTGGCGCAACAAGTCGCGCGTGGCGAAGTCGGTCATCTCGCACGTCGAATCCAAGATGTTCTTCGCCGGCGTCCTCTCGACCGGCGATCTGCTCTTCGAGTCCGCGCTCAGCCCCCTCTGGAGCGGCCGCATGGTCGATCCGGAGAGCCAGGGCGGGCTCGAGCCGGTGATGCACGGTGACCGATCGACCCGCTTCGACATCGCGCCGCCGGGATCGGCCGTCTACCCGAAGCCGGACCCGCCGCGATGACGAGGAGTCGAACGATCCGGCGCCCGACCGCGCCGAGAAAGGAGGCGTAAGCCGCGGAAGCGGCCGCGCCGAACGCATCGTCTGGAACCGAGTCTCGACGTTCCCCGAGAAGAGGAGGAGAGCGAAGTCGGATGAACCGGGTGATAGATCATGAAGCAACGCGCTCTCCAGCTCATAGCCCTGTGCGTGCTGACGGCCGCTCTGGCCGTCTTGGTCGTCGACGTCTCGACGTTCGTGTCGACGTGGACGTCGTCGTTCCTCGTCCCGGCTGCGGACGAGCCGGCCGACCTCTCCGGCGGGGAGCCGCCGGGCGCCCGCTCCGCGCGATCGGAGACGGCCGAGGACGACCCGGAACTCATCGACCTCGATGACGGCGGCTCGCCGCCGTCCGGGGAAGCGACCGCCGCCGCCGCCGCCCCCGCGCCGGACGAAGCCGGCGACGCCGAAGGTCCGGATCCGGCGCTCGACCCGCGCCGGAAGCTCTCGCCCCCGCTTCTCCGGATGATCGACGAGGGCTCGCTTTCTCCCTCGACTCCCGTGAGGGTCATTCTCCAGGCGTACATCCTCTGGAGGAACAAGTCGGGCGTGGCCGACGTGGTGCGCTCGCACGACGGTTCCGTGCGCCGCGATCTCCGCTCGGTGAACGGCTACGCGGCGGAGCTGCCGCTCGGCTCGCTCCTCGAGGTCGCCGCGAGCCCCGAAGTGTGGCGGATCTCGCCCGACGAGGTCGTCTCGTCGTGCCTCGACGTGTCCGCGCCCGCCGTCGGCGCCGACCTGGTCTGGCCCGCGGCCCCCGGCGCGTCCGGCTTCGATGGCAGCGGCGTCGGCATCTGCGTCATCGACACCGGATGCGGCGGCAGCATGCCGGCCTTCGCGCGCGCCGACGGAAGAAACCGCGTCGTCCTCCGCAGGGACTTCACGACGGACGGCCTCCTCGACGACGGCCATGGGCACGGAACCCACGTTTCGGGCGTCTCCGCGTCGTCGGATCCGGCGTACTCGGGCATCGCCCCGGGAGCCTCGGTCATCGCGCTCCGCGTTCTCGACGCCTCGGGCTCGGGCTACACGAGCGACGTCATCGCCGCGATCGACTGGGCGATCGCCAACCGGAGTGCGGCGAACGTCCGCGTGATCAACATGTCGCTGGGCCACCCGGTCTCGGAGTCGAGCCTCACCGATCCTCTGGCGCAGGCGTGCGCCCGCGCGGTCGACGGCGGCATCGTCGTGGTCGCCTCGGCCGGCAACAACGGTTCGAGCGGCGGGAAGACCGTGTACGGCGGGATCTCCTCGCCGGGCCACGCTCCCTGGGTGGTCACGGTCGGCGCCACCAACACGCGGGGAACCGTGCCTCGATCCGACGACGAGGTGGCGTGGTTCAGCTCGCGCGGTCCGACGGCCGTCGACGGCCTCCTGAAGCCGGACCTCGTCGCGCCCGGACAGAACGTCGTGTCGCTCCTCTCCCCGGGCTCATGGATCGCGGAGTCGTACCCGGAGCTCGTCGTCCCCGCTCCGTCGGGCGCGGCGAGCGATGCGTTCCTCCGCCTGAGCGGCACGTCGATGGCCGCCCCCGTGGTGGCGGGCACGGTCGCGCTCATGCTCCAGGCGAACCCGAGCCTCACGCCGAACTCCGTCAAGGCCGTCCTCATGTACACCGCCGAGCGCATGACGGGGCCGTCACCGCTCGATCAAGGAGCCGGTTGCCTCAACGCCGAAGGCGCGGTGCGCCTCGCCGCGGCGATCGACGCGGCCGCGCCGGCGGGATCGAAGTGGATCCGCCGCAAGCTCGAGCCCGTGAGCACGATCGCCGCGGAGCGGATTCTCTGGGGCTCGACGCTCGTGTGGGGCCGGCACGTGATCTGGGGCCGGAACGTGCGGTCGGATCGCGCTCCTTCCGTCTGGAACGGCGGCGCGGCCTGGCCGGACGCGATCGTGTGGCGGCCGACGACGGCGTGGAACGATCCTCTGATCGGCTCGAGCCAGAGCGTCTACGGAGAAGGCGTCGTCTGGCGGCGCGCGTCCGCGGACTCTTCCGGCTCGTCGGTCGAGTCGCAGGCCGTGATGTGGCGGAACGTCGGCGCCCAGATGTTCGGCCCCGAACTCGGCACGACGGGCGATCTCGTGTTCGACACGCCGCTCGAATCGTTGTGGTCGGGATCGATGGTCGATCCGGACAGCCTGGGCGCTCTCGGAGTCCTGATGTCGGACGAGCCGACGACCGATTTCGAGGTCGGCCCTCCCGGCTCGTGGTTCTACCCCAACAGGGAGATGGACAATTGATCAGTGCGTCGATGCCGCATCGGTCCCGCGTTCTCGCCGTCGACGACGAGGCGCACAACCGGATGCTCGTCTGCGATCTCCTCGAGCCCGAAGGGTTCGAGGTCGTGACCGCCGAGTCCGCCGAGGTCGCCCTCGTGGAGATCGAGCGGCGGGCTCCGGACCTCATCATCTCGGACGTGTCGATGGGCGGCATGAGCGGCGTCGAGATGTGCCGGATCCTGAAATCGCGCGAGGACACGCGCTACATCCCGTTCATCACGGTCACGGGCATGTCCTCGAAGGACGACCGCGTCGCCGGGATCGAGGCCGGAGCCGACGACTATCTCATCAAGCCGATCGAGCCCGAGGAGCTGCTCGCCCGGGTTCGCACGACGGTCCGGCTCGGGGCCTACCAGCGGATCCTCGCCGAGCGCGAAAAACTCAGGGTCGCGGCGGCTTCGATGTCCGACGGCCTCGTGGTGATGACGGCGGAGTGGATCCCCCTGTACATGAACGAGTCGGCGCGCCGGCTCCTCCATCTCGACGGATCGAAGTGCGACCTCCTCGCGGGGCTAGCGACCCGGTTCCGTCTCTCGGAGGAGCCGGCCGCGCTACGGGGAGTCCCGGCGCGGGAGTGCCGCTTCGAGATGCGGCGCCTCGCCTCGCAGGGGCCGCCGCTCATCCTCGCGGCGTCGCTGGCCCGCGTCGACGGCGCGGGCGCCGGCCCGCCGGAGCTCGTGCTCTCCGTCCGCGACGTGACGGCGGACCGCATCGAGTCGCACGTCAAGTTCGACTTCGTCTCGTTCGCGTCGCACAAGCTCCGGACTCCGCTCACCGTGGTCCTCGGAAACCTCGAGCTCCTGAGGGACGGCACGCTCGGCCAGACGACCCCCGAGCAGGCGGACTCGCTGGAGGCCACGTGGCGCGGCGCCGTCGAGCTCCGGGGCGTGAGCGAGAGCCTCATCCGATTCGCCTCGCTCGCGCGCGAGTCGCTCCACCTGATGGGGAGTTCGCTCTCGTTCGGCGACGTCGTCGAGGTCGTCCGGGACCACGCGTCGACTCTCGCGGCGGCGACCGGGAAGTCGTTCGACCTCGAGGCCGTGTCCGAGTGCGATTCGTGGGACGCGCTCGTCGATCCCTGGGCGATGAGCGGGATGATCTCCGCCATCGTGAACAACTCGTTCAAGTTCTCGATCCGCGACGGCGTGACGCTCCGCGTGACGTCGCGTCGGAGCGAGGACGGGCTCGCCCGGCTCGAGATCGCGGACGACGGCCCCGGATTCCCGAGCGACAAGGTGATGGACGTGCTCAAGCCCTTCTGCCAGCTCGAGGACTACTTCACCGGGAACGTGGAGGGTCTCGGCCTCGGCCTCCCGATGGTCTGCCGTCTCGCGACGCTGTCGGGAGGGCGCGTCTTGGTCGATTCCGAGGTGGGCGCGGGCACGGTCGTGACGCTCGCATTCCCGTCGCCGCCGAAGCCGAACAACGTCACGCCTTCGCCTTGCGGCACATGAGGGCGTGGGTGTTCCCTTCCGAGTCGCCGAAGAATGCGAGCCAGAGGTCGAAATCCGGCGCCTCGTGGACGAGGTGCGGCCGCACGTCGAAGACCACGCCGCGGGCGGCGAGGATCCTGTGGGACTCCTCGATGTCTTCGACCAGGAAGTAGAGGATCGAGGACGGGTGGTCGAATCGCGCCGACTCGGGCGTTCCGACGAGGAGCATCGTGTCGCCGCACCGGAAAAACGCCATCGCCGGCGGCGCCTGGAAGAGGAACGGGAGCGAGAGCTTGTCCCGGTAGAACGCGATCGCGCGCGCGAGGTCGTTTGCGCGGACGGAGATCTGGCCGATCGAGCGGATCTTCGGATCGTCGGATGCCATGACGTCTTCCTTCCTGCCTTGACGGGCGGATCGTAAATAGTTAGCTTAGCTAACTAAACTAATATGGCCCGACGCGCCCGTCAACCCACCGTCCGCCCGGAGGACGTCGGCGCCGCCGACAGGCTGCACTCGGCCGCCATCCGGCTCCTTCGCCGCCTCCGCGCCGAGGATCGCGCTGCCGGGCTCTCCGGCCCGAGGCTGTCGGCGCTCTCGGTCATCGTCTTCGGCGGCCCCCTCACCCTCGGCGAGCTCGCCGCGGCGGAGCAGGTGCGCCCGCCCACGATCTCGCGTCTCGTCGCCGGCCTGGAAAGGGACGGCCTCGTGCGGCGAGTCCCCGACGAGAACGACCTCCGGGTGACGCGGGTCGAGACGAGCGCCGCCGGGCGGCGGCTCCTCAAGAAGGGAAGGGCACGGCGCGTCGAGAGACTGGCTCACGATCTGGCGCGATTGCCGGCGTCGGAGCGCGCGGCCCTGGGTCGTGCCCTCGGGGCGCTCGAAGCGCTCGGGCGTCCCCCGACGTGAGGCGGCGGCCCGGAAGTCGGGTTCCAGGCGGGCTCTTGACCCAACCCTTTGCGATTCCCGGCACGTAGGACTTTCCCCCACTGCCGCCGGCGGTCTCAAGACCGCGACCCGGGGCGGCCGATCTCCCGGCGGGGAGGTCACACCATGCGAATCGAAACAGCCAACTTCAGCCGCGGCAAGGGATGGTCCACCGACTCACTTCCCGCCCTCGACTCGGAGCGCACGATCGTCTTCGCGTTCGGTGCGTCGGACTTCATCGAGAATTCCGAGCCGATCGCGAGCCTCCGCGGCTCCTTTCCCGAGGCGAAGATCGTCGGATGCTCGACGTCGGGCGAGATCCTCGGGGACTCGATCACGGACGGGACGCTCGTCGTCGCCGCGGTAAAGCTCGATCGGACGGACGTCGGCACGGCCGAAGCGCGCGTCACCTCGGCGGGCGACTCGTTCGCGGCCGGCAAGCGGATCGCCTCCGACCTTTTCCGCCCCGGCCTGCGCTGCGTCCTGGTCCTTTCCGACGGCCTGAACGTCAACGGGTCTGATCTCGTCCGGGGACTGAACTCGGTCCTGCCGGACCGCGTCGTCGTGACCGGCGGACTCGCGGGCGACGGCGACCGGTTCAAGAGGACGTGGGTGATCGCCGGCGGCGAACCGCGCACGAACCTCGTGACGGCGGTCGGCCTTTACGGCGACCACGTCCGCGTCGGCCACGGCTCGAAAGGCGGATGGGACATCTTCGGACCCGAGCGCAAAGTGACGCGATCCGAGGGGAACGTGCTCTTCGAGCTCGACGGCCGCCCGGCCCTCGAGCTGTACAAGGAGTATCTCGGAGCGCGCGCCGCGGGGCTGCCCGCCACGGCCCTCCTGTTCCCGCTCGCCCTGCGGTCGGGGCCGTCGGACCAGAAGACGCTCGTCCGCACGGTGCTCTCGATCGACGAGGCTCGCCAGTCGATGACGTTCGCGGGCGACATCCCGAACGGCTGCCTCGCGCAGCTCATGCGCGCCAACTTCGAGCGCCTCATCGACGGAGCGTCGGACGCGGCGCAGCTCGCGAAGAGCACCGGCGCGGAGAACGGCTCGGACGTTCTCGCGATCGCGATCAGCTGCGTCGGACGGCGCCTCATCCTCGGCGAACGGGCGGAGGAGGAGATCGAGGCCGCCCTCGACGTTCTGCCGAGGGGAACGAAGCAGATCGGCTTCTACTCCTACGGAGAGATCTCGCCCTACGCGTCTGGCCACTGCGACCTGCACAACCAGACGATGACGCTGACGACCCTCACCGAGGGGTAAGGGGTTGCTCCACCCTCTTCTCCGGCGCCAGCTCAAGAAGCTCGGACTCGGCGACGGCTCGGCTCCGCCGGCCGCCGAGTCGTGGGCCCTCATCTTCGAGCGGATCAGCCGCGCCTACCGCGAAGCGGACGAAGAGCGCTACACGATGGAGAGGTCCCTCGCGATCTCGTCCCGCGAGATGCAGGACCTCTACGCCGACCTCAAGGTCTCGGAGAGCCGGCTCTCGGACGAGCGGGACAAGCTCCGGGTCGTCCTCGACTCGCTCGGCGACGGGCTCTGCACCCTCGACCGCGACGGAACGGTGCTCTTCGTCAACCCGGAAGGCGAGCGCCTTCTCGGATGGCGGCGGCCGGACATCGCCGGCCGCTACATCCTCGACGTCGCCGCGCCGGCGTCGTCGCGCGGGGACGGGACGCCCGGTCTCGCGAAGACTCTCGCCCGCGTGCTCTCGGCGCGGGAGCCCGAGCGGAGCGAGGACGGCTTCTTTCTCCGAAGGGACGGCTCGACCTTCCCCGCCGCCTACGTGCTCGCGCCGATGTTCCGCGACGGCGAGGTGTCGGGCCTGGTGCTCGTGTTCCGCGACATCAGCGAGAGGCGGGCGGCCCAGGAGGCGATCGAGCAGGAGCGGCGTCAGCTCCGCTCGATCATCGCAAACGCGCCGGTCGCGATGGCGATGTTCGACCGGGACCTCCGCTACCTCACCGTGAGCCGCAAGTGGCTCACGGACTACGGGCTCGAAGGCCGGCCGGTCATCGGGAGGCTCCACTACGAGGTCTTTCCAGACATTCCCGACCACTGGAAGGAGTCGCACGCGCGCGCGCTCGCAGGCGAGTTGATCACGGTCCCCGAGGACGTCTTTCATCGCGCGGACGGGACGAAGATGCACGTTCGGCGCGCCGTCCAGCCGTGGCGGACCTCCGAGGGAGCGATCGGGGGAATCGTGATCGTGACGGACTCGATCGACGATCTCGTCCGGGCGCGCGACGCCGCATACGAGACGTCGAGGCTCAAGGCCCAGTTCGTGGCGAACATGAGCCACGAGATCCGGACGCCCATGAACGGCGTCATCGGCATGGCGTCGCTCATCGCCGACACGGAACTCTCGCCGGAGCAGCGCGAGTACGTCGAGACGATCCGCACGTCGGCCGAGAGCCTCCTCTCGCTCGTCAACGACGTGCTCGACTTCTCGAAGATCGAGGCCGGGAAGATCGACATCGAGGCGATCGATTTCGATCCGCGCTCCGTCGTGGAGGAAGTCGTGGAGATGCTCGCGGAGCGGGCGCAGTCGAAGGGTCTCGAGCTCACGTTCCTCGTCCAGCATGACGTTCCCGACGTGCTGAGCGGCGACCCGGGCCGGCTCCGCCAGGTGCTCACGAATCTGCTTGGGAACGCGATCAAGTTCACCGAGCGGGGCGAGGTGACGGTGACGGCCTCCTTCGACCGGTCCGCGGGGCCTCCGGGCCGCCTGCGCTTCGAGGTGGCGGACACCGGGATCGGCATCCCGGAGGCCGCGCGCGGACGGCTCTTCGCGCCGTTCTCGCAGGGCGACGGCTCGACCACGCGGCGCTACGGAGGGAGCGGACTCGGCCTCACGATCTCGAAGCAGCTCGTCGACCTGATGCAGGGCCGGATCGGCTTCGAGAGCGCGGTCGGACGCGGCAGCCGGTTCTGGTTCGTCGTGCCCACCGGCCCTCCGCGGGAGCAAGGCGGCGAGCGCATCGGTCCGCGGAAGAGCCTCTCCGGCCTCCGCGTTCTCGTCGTCGACGACAACGGCACCAACCGGAAGCTCCTCTCAATGCTCCTCTCGAAGTGGGGAGCCCACCCGGTCGAGGCCGACGGCGGCGAATCCGGGCTCGAGACGGTCCGCGCCGCGGCGGCGCGGGGCGCTCCGTTCGACCTCGCGATCCTCGACCACGCGATGCCCACGCTCTCCGGCGTCGACCTCGCGCGCGTCATACGGGCCGATCGCGCCCTCGCGTCGGTGAGGCTCGTGCTCCTGACGTCGCTTATCGTCCGCGGCCAGGGCGACCTGGCGAGGGAGGCGGGGTTCGACGGCTACCTCGCGAAGCCGATCCGGAGATCGCGGCTCTACGAGTGCCTGAGAGCCGTGATGGGAAAGAAGAGCCCCGCGCTTCCCGCGGCCGGCCCGCCGCCGCCGCTCGTCACGTCGCGCAGTCTCGAGGAGGCGGAGCGGCGCGCGCGCTTGCGCGTGCTCCTCGCGGAGGACAACGGCGTGAACCAGAAGGTCGCGTCGACGATCCTGAAGAAGATCGGCGTGCGCGTCGACGTCGTGGAGAACGGGGCCGAGAGCGTTCGCGCGGCGGCGGAGCGGCGGTACGACCTCATCCTCATGGACTGCCAGATGCCGGAGATGGACGGTTTCGAGGCGACGCGCGCCATCCGCGCCCGCGAGGCGGAGACGGGCGTCCGCGTGCCGATCATCGCGCTCACGGCGCACGCCATGCAGGGCGACCGCGAGCGCTGCCTCGAGAGCGGAATGGACGACTACCTCACGAAGCCTCTGCAGCGCGACGCCCTCCTCGCGGCCCTGAAGCGCTGGCTCGAGGGCGTGTGAGCCGGCGCCTGGCCCCGACTCCCGCACCTGACGCCGGCCGGGCGCGAGCGAGCTCGAGCGCCGCGCGCGCCCGCGGCGCCCGACAGGCGTCCCCGGAGGCCGGCGAAGGGTTATCGATTCGTCGCGAGACGGAAAGTAGTGGGGTGGATGTCGAGGACTTTCCTATCGGATCTGCACCTCCACGCCGTTCGTCACGCTCGCGGGGCGGCGCGCGGCCGAGGCGCGATCGGCCACGATGCCCTGCAGGAAGAACGTCATCGGTCGCCGGACGCCCGTCGGCCGGCTCGCGACGAGCGACGGCGCCGGCAGCGAGTACCGCGTCGCGGCGCCGAGCGCCTCACGCCCCGCGTTGTTCCAGATCGCGCGGAGCGACGGCGCGGCCTCGGTGACCGGCATCGGGAGCGCGCTCAACCCGAGGCCGAAAGGCAGCGCCCGCTCCCGCCCCGCTCTCGGCGTCTCCGCCCAAGCGTAGAGAGCGAAGGGCGCGGGCTCGGTCGCCGCCGGCGGCGCCGCGACGAACACGTTGAACGGCTCGTGCGTCGCCGCCACGACCCGGCGCAAAGCGCCCCCGGCGGAATCGTTGACGAACAGCACGTCCGCGACTCGCCCGGCGCCCGCGTTGACGTTGCCGCGGCGGCTCTCGGCGCACGGATCGCGCCAGATTGCGAGGTGCGGCCCGGCGAGCGTCCCCGCCCCCCGGAACGCGCCGCCGGCGAAGAGAACGGGTCCGCTCCCGTCGCCATCGTAGGCGGCGAAGGCGCGAACGAAGGGATCCGTCCCCGCTCCGAGAGACGCCCAGTCGCGGCCGTTCCACCGCGCGACCGAGTAAGCGGTCACGCCGGCCGCCGCGTTGAAGCTCCCGCCGACGAAGAGCGCGGGACCGTTGCCGTCGTCGAACGACGCGAGGGCGAGCGCGGAGCCGTCGACTCCGCCTCCGACCTCGCGCCAGACCCCGCCTTCCCAGACCGCCACCCGCCGGGCCGGGTAACCGTCGGCCCTCGTGAAGTCGCCGGCGGCGAAGAGCGCCGGGCCCGCGCCGGAGTCGTGAACGGCAAGCGAGTGGACGATCCACTCGAATCCCGCGCCGAGCGGCTCGAACGCCGATCCGTCCCAGCGCGCCACGAAGTTCACGCGCTCGCGCTCGATCGTCGACGTGAACGCTCCGCCGAGGAACAGGGCGGCGCCGCGGCCGTCGTCGTGCACCACCATGGTGCGGACGAGGCTGTTCAGTCCGCGGCGCAGCCCGTGCCAGGAGGCGCCGTCCCAGCGTGCGACCTGCAGCGCCGGCTGCCCCTCCGCCGAGTTGATCCACCCTCCGACGTAGAGCGACGGACCGTCGCCCGGGTCGAAGACGGCAAGGCACTCGACCGTCTCGCCGGCAAGGCCGCCTCCGAGAGCCGTCCACGACTCGCCGTCCCAGCGCGCGACGAGCCTCGCCGAAACCCCGCCCGCGGCGGAGAACGTCCCGCCCGCGTAAAGCGCCGGGCCCGTGCCGTCGTCGAACGTGGCGAGCGACGTCACCCGGCCGTCGGTGCCGCCGCCGAGGGATCGCCAGGCGCGGCCGTCCCAGCTCGCGACGTGGTTCAGCTCGGCGCCGCCCGCCGACACGAAGTCGCCCCCCGCGAAGAGCCGAGGACCGGAGCCGTCGTCGTGAACGTGAAGCGCGAGCACGGGGCCGTCCGGAGCGAATCCCGACAAGGGCCCGGTCATCCAGTCGCCGCACGTCGACTGCGCGCCGCAGAGAGGAGGCCGAAGTAAGCTGACGAGGAACAGGGTCGCGTACGACGTCGCGTGCCAACAGCGCATGACAAGGTCCCTCCCGCCGCACCACAAGTGAGTATAGACTTCAAGACTTTTTTTTCACTTTTTTGCATGTTGATTGTAAGACTTTACTAATAAATGACTTCCGTATCCAGGTGAGGCATGACCGAGAATGCGCTTTCCGTTTCGGTGCCTGCAGACGCGGCGAATCTCGGCGCCGTCCGCGCCTTTTTCGACGCGGCGCTCCGACCCCTCTTCGGCGACGAGACCGATCGACTCGTGCTCGCGCTCGACGAGGCGTGCTCGAACGTCGTGCGGCATCGGAGCCCCGCGATCGCCTGCCGGACGCTCGACGTCCGGGCCGAGTTCACGCCGGGGGCCGTTCGGTTCCGGATCGGGACGTTCTGCTCCCGCGAGGACCTGCCGAGCATCAAGCCGCGCGACCTCGCGGACGTGCGCCCCGGAGGGCTCGGCACTCACTTCATCGAGCGGATCATGGACCGGGTCTCCTACGAGGAAGAGCCGGACCGGCCGGGATGTCTCGCGCTCATGCTCGAGAAGGCGCTGCCTCCCGCGGGGGCGGCGCGCGGCGGCGAGCCGGGTTAGTATCGGGCGCGTGACTCCTCCCTTCTCCGTCACGCTCGAGCAAGGACCCGGACCCTTACCCGCCCGGCTCGTCGTCGAGGGCCAGGTTGACGTGGGCGTCTCGCGGCGCCTCTGGGACGAGATGAAGAAGCCTCTCTCGGCCGGGCGTGCGCTCCGCGTCGTCCTGGCCGGCGTCACCTACATCGACTCGTCCGGCATCGCAGTTCTCGTCCAGGGCTTGAAGCTCGCGCGGAAACACGCGCTCGAATTCGTTCTCGTGAGCCCGAGCCGCGCCGTCCGCGACGTCCTCGAGCTCGCGAACCTGAACGAGCTCTTCGCGATCGAGGAAGCGCGGTGAGCGGCGAGGCCGCGCCGCGCGCCGCCGCGCTGCTCGGGGGCGTCGGCCGGGGCGTTCTCTCTCCCCTCCGCAGGAGCCTCGAGCACGCGAGCGGAATCGTATTCCTCGGCTTCCGAACGCTCTTCCAGGCGTTCGTCGCGCCGCTTGCCGGACGAAACCCGATCCGCGCACAGCTCTTCCCGATCATGAGCAACGTGGGCGTGCGCTCCTTCCCGATCGTCTTTCTCGTGTCGCTCCTCATCGGGGCGATCCTCGTCCTCCAGACGGGCGACGTCATGGAAAGGTACGGCCAGCTCCAGGAGGTCCCCGGCCTCGTGGCTCTGTCGATGACCCGCGAGCTCGGGCCCCTCATGACCGCGATCGTCCTCACCGCCCGGGTCGGAGCGTCGTTCACGGCCGTCCTTGCCTCGATGAAGATCAACGAGGAGATCCTCGCCCTCGAGAGCATGGCGATCGACCCGATCGGCTATCTCGTCGCCCCGCGCTTCCTCGGGATGATCGTCATGGTGCCGTGCCTCACCGTGCTCGCGTTCCTCGTCGGCATGGCGGGCGGCTACGTGGTCGCCGCGGCCGTCTACGACATCCCGGGCAGCGTCTACGTGACGAAGACCGCCGCGACGCTGACCCTCGCCGACGTGACGACCGGCCTCGTGAAATCGGCGGCGTTCGGCGTCCTCATCACGCTCATCTGCTGCTACTACGGCCTCATCTCGGAGGGCGGTCCGATGGGGCTCGGCCGCAACATCATGGTCGCAGTCGTGACGTCGCTCGTGATCGTCGTGCTCGCCGACATGATGCTCACCGCCTTCTTCGTCAACTGGGTCCTGTGAAAGACGCCATCATCGAGGTCGAGAGCCTCTTCAAGAGCTACGGCCGGATCGAAGTGCTGAGGGGCGTCTCGTTCCGCGTCGCCCGCGGAGAGACGCTCTGCATCATCGGCGGATCGGGAGGCGGCAAGTCGACGCTCTTGAAGCTCATGATCGGCGCGCTCCGCCCGACGAGCGGGAAGATCGTGATGGACGGAGTCGACATCGCGCGCCTCCGCCCCCGCGAGATGGACGCCGTGCGCCGGCGCTTCGGGGTCATGTTCCAGAGCGGGGCCCTCCTCAACTCGATGACGGTCGCCGAGAACGTCGCGCTGCCGATCGAGCGGCACACGAGGCTCGACGCCGAGACGATCGAGACGATGGTGAAGATCAAGCTCCACCAGGTCGACCTCCTCCACGCGGCCGAGAGGCTCCCGAGCGAGCTGTCGGGCGGCATGCAGAAGCGCGCCGCGGTCGCGCGCGCGCTCGCGCTCGACCCGGGCATCCTCTTCTACGACGAGCCCTCGGCCGGGCTCGACCCGATCGCGACGAGCCGCATCGACCAGCTCGTGACCCGCCTGAAGACGACGATGGGAATGACGAACGTCGTCGTGACGCACGTCATGGAGAGCGTCGAGCGGATCGCCGACCACGTCGTGATGCTCGACGAGGGACAGGTGGCGCTCGACGGGACGCTCGCGGATCTCCACGCGAGCGAGGACCCGCGCGTCAAGCAGTTCCGCACCGGCGACCTCGCCGGCCCCCTCCTGGGGACGACGAGCCGCCAGGAGTACATCAAGGACCTCCTCATGTAGGCCCGCTGGAGCGGGAACAGCCATGGCGGAATACCGGCGGCACGAGATCGTGACGGGGCTCTTCGTCCTCGTCTCGGTGGCGGCGTTCGGACTGATCGCGTTCAAGGTGGGGGGCCTCACCTTCCTCGAGGCGTTCCGGGGAAGGCGCCTCGTCTGCGTCGCGCACTTCGCCGACGTGAAGACCCTCGCTCCCGGGGCGCGCGTCTCCGCGGCGGGACGCTCGGTGGGGAGCGTGGTTTCGCTCGGGCTCGCCGAGCGCGCGATCGAGGACGAGGAGCTCGCGCACCTCTCGTCGCTGGGCGCGCGACCCGACCTCCGCGCGGGCCTCGTGCGACAGGTCGTGCGGGTCGAGTTCGCGCTGACAGACCCCGAGCTCAGGCTCGACCCGGAGACGGCGCGCGTGTCGCTCCTCCAGGACGGCTTCCTCGGAAGCCACTTCATCGAGATCGAGCCCGGATACTGGGAGGAAAGGTCCGCGCCGCCCCTCCTCTTCGACGCCGGCCACGCCGGCGGGCTCGAGATCGCCTCGAGCGAGGGCGGCGGCGTCGACCGGCTCCTCGCGGCCGTGTCCGTGTCGCTGGGCGACGTCCACGAGATCCTCGAGAAGGTGAATCGGGACCTCCTCTCCCCCGACAACTCGAAGAACTTCTCGCGACTCATCGGCGACCTGGGCGACGTCAGCGCGAAGGCGCGCGTCTTCCTCGACAAGGAGGAAACGGCGGGGCTCCACCGCTCGATCGTCGAGCCGCTGAGAAAGGCGATCGAGGGCGCCGACGGCCTCGTCGCGGACCTTCGCACGGCGCTCCTCGACGGGACGCTCCCGAAGGCCGACCGCTTCCTCGAGAGCGGGCAATCGGCGGTGACGACGCTCGCGGGCGACACGCGCTCCCTTCTCGAGCGCACGGACGGGATCGTGAGCGAGAACCGCGCCGACCTCGCGGAGTCGGTCCGCCGGCTGCGCCGCACCCTCTGGCAGGCGGAGATGGCGCTGCGGAAGATCCGCTCCGACCCCTCGGTCGTCCTCTTCGGCGACGACGAGCGGGACCTCGAGGCGATCGAAGTCGACGAGTCGGGCCTCCGGCGCTCGGGCCGCGCGCGGCCGTACGGCCAGCGCGACGAGTCTCCTGGCGGCGGAGACCGCTGAGGCCGAACGGGAGTAGAAGCTCCATCACGAACATGGCCACCACCGGAAAGAAGCGCGTCTACGTCGCGCACGCGGGCGGCACGGCGGGCATGAGGCGGACCGACCGCGGCTGGGCGCCCGAGCGCGACTTCCTCGAGCCGCTCCTCCGCGGACTCCCCGAGATGGCGCACGAGGCCATCCCCGAGTTCGCCTTCCACGAGCACGATCCGCTCCTCGATTCCGCGAACACGACGCCGGCCGAGTGGCAGGAGATCGCCGACGACCTCGCGCGGCGATACGACGAGTTCGACGGGTTCGTCGTGCTTCACGGCACGGACACGATGGCGTTCACGGCGTCCGCGCTCTCCTTCATCCTGAAGGACCTGGGAAAACCGGTGATCGTGACCGGCTCCCAGATCCCGCTCTGCGAGGTGCGGAACGACGCGCGCCGGAACATCGTCGACTCGCTCGTCATCGCGGGCTCGTTCGACATCCCGGAGGTGTGCCTCGTCTTCGGCGGGAGGCTCCTCCGCGGCAACCGCGCGGTGAAGGTCGTCGCCGACGGCCTCGACGCTTTCCGCTCGCCGAACTACCCCGAGCTCGGCCGGGCGGGGACGCGCATCGAGATCGCGTGGCAGCACGTGCGGAAGAGGCCGGACTCGCCGCTCGAGGTCCGGTCCGTGGGCCGAGCGAACGTGGGGTCGCTCCGCCTCTTCCCCGGGATCGGCGCGCCGGTCGTCGCAAACATCCTGAAGCCGCCGCTCCAGGGCCTCGTCCTCGAGTGCTACGGCGTCGGCAACGCGCCGGACCGCGACGAGGAGTTCCTCGGCGCCATCCGCGACGCGACCTCGCGCGGCGTCGTCGTCGTCGTGTGCAGCCAGTGCCTCGAGGGGAGGGTCGATCTCGAGGACTACGCCGCGGGCTCGGCCCTCGCGCGCGCCGGGTGCCTCTCCGGCCTCGACATGACGGCCGAGGCCGCGATGACGAAGATGATCTACCTCCTCGAGCAAAACCTCCCGCCCGACGAGGTGAAGACGAAGATGCAGATCGGCCTCCGCGGCGAGCTCACGCCGCGCCGGGGAGGACGATGAGCCGCCCGTTGGGACCGGCTGCCGCGATCCTCCTCGCGCTCGCGGTCGCCGCGTGCCGATCGGGCGGCGGCATCACGCCGATCCGGACCCCGTTCAACAAGGGCGTCTACCACCACTCGCGCGGCGATCTCGACTCCGCGATCGCCGAGTACCGCGCGGCGATCGAGGACGATCCCGACGACTTCCGCTCGCGGTTCAACCTCGCGATCGCGCTCGAGTCGAAGGCGGACGGGGCCGCGGGCGAGGACGAGGCCCGGGCGCTCCGCGACGAGGCGTCGGCCGCGTACCTCGCGATCCTCGACCGGCGCCCGGGGGACCTCCGCGCCGAGGTCAACCTCGCCGCCGCCGAGTACCGCGACGGCGACCGCGACGAGGCGAAGCGGCGCCTCGCGGAGACGATCGACCGCCATCCGGGCGCGGCGCTCCCGCGCACGGCGCTCGCCGCGCACCTCCTCGCCGAGGGGGACGCCGAGGGCGCGAGGCGGCTCCTCGAGGGAGCGCTCGCCGCGGACCCGAGCGGCGTCGCCGCCAGCATGCTCCTCGGCGACGCGCTCGCCGCGCTCGGGCGGGCGGACGCCGCGCGCGCCGCGTACCGCCGCGCGCTCGACCGCGAGCCGGACGACGTCGCGACTCTCCTCGCGGTCGCGCGGCTCGAGGAGTCAGAGGGCCGGACGCCGGAGGCGCGCGTCGCCCTCGACCGCGTCCTTCTCATCGATCCCGATCACGCGGGCGCCCATCGCCTCCGCGCCGGCGTCGCCGAGCGCGAAGGCGACCTCGAGGGGGCGGTGCTCCACCTCTGGCGAGCGCGGGACCTCCGAGGGGGCGCCGGCGACGACGCCGCGATCGCCGCGAAATTGAACGATCTCTACCGGCGCCTTCTCGCCGCGGAGGGGGAGGACGGCGGCGGCGGCTGAGCCGCGGCCGGGAACGGACACCGTCTCGCGAGCGGGCACGCGTCGCAGAGCGGACGCGACGCCTTGCACGTCGCCTGGCCGTGGAACCGGAGCAGCCGGTGAGCGGCGACGAGAAAGGGGAACGGGTCGCGCGACACGTCGCCCGCCGCTTCTTGCGCCGACCGGTACGTGGCCGCGTAGCTCTTTTTCTCGGCCGCGATCCCCAGGCGGACGAGGACGCGGAGCCCGTTCGACTCGAGGGCGAGGACCTTGTGCGACCGCTCGAAGAGGAGGATCTTCTCCGCGCCCGGCGCCCCGATCCCCGGGAAGAGGGCGAGTCGGGCCCGCGCCTCGCGAAAAGGGAGGACGAGGACGCTCGCGACGTTCCCGCCCAGGTCCTCTTTTGCGATCCGCGCGGCCTCGCGGACCTTCTCGGCGCGGCGCGCGGGCTGCATGCCGCCACCCGCGATTGCCTTCTCGATCTCCTCCTTCGGCGCGGAGAGGATCGCCGCCGGGTCGGTCCCGACGGCCGCGTCGAGCGATCGAAACGTCTCGAGCCGCCGCGCGTCGTCGACGAGATACGCGGCGCACTCGAAGAGGACGCGCTCGAACGGCCCGCGGAGGCGCGGCTCCTTCGGCAGCGCGTAGGACGCGTCGAGGAGCGAGATCGTCTGCCGGAAGCGGGCCGTCGCCATGGCGGCCGGCCATCGTAGCCGGTCCTCGGCGGCCCCGTGCCCGGATCCCCACAACGCCGCTCCGCCCCGTTAAGATCCTCCTCGTGGAAAGCGAGACTCCCGGCGCGTCCGATGAGGAGATGATCGAAACGTACCGCTCCGCGCCGGAATCGGCCGGGGGACGCGCCGCCATCTCCGAGATCTTCCGCCGCTACGAGAGCCGGATCGCAGTCTGGTGCCTCCGCGTCCTCGGCCGGCGCGAGGACGCCGCCGACTGCACGCAAGAGATCCTCCTCAAGCTCTACGAGCGGGTCGACGGCTTCCGGGGCGACAGCAAGTTCTCGACCTGGGTCTACACGGTCACCCGAAACCTCTGCCTCAACTGGATCCGCGACCACCGGCGCGGGGGCGTCGAGACGAGCCTCGAGGGGGGGGACGAGCCGATCGAGATCCCCGACGAGCGCGTGGAGGATGCGAGCGCACGGCTCGAGCGGGACGAGGATCGCGCCGCGCTGCGGCGGCTCCTTGCGGAAACGCTCACCCCGGAAGAGGCACGGATAATGTATCTCCATTATGGACATGGTCTTACGCTCGACGCGATCTCGGATCGCATGGAGCTCACAAATCGGTCCGGCGCGAAGGCGTTCATCGTGAGCGCGAAAAGAAAGCTGAAAAGCGCGCTGCCTCTGTTCCTCGCGAGCCAAGAACGGGGTCAGAGTGTTCGGAGCGCCGGTCCTGGGGCTCCCGCGAAGGGAGCCCGGCCGGCCCCGCAACGCCACCGTCAAGGGCCTCGAGAACCATGAGCGAAAAGAAAAACTCCCCCCCGCGCGATGCCCGCCCGAGGCTCTCGGATGTGATCCGGGCGGCTGCGCACGCGAAGCTCTCAGGCCATGAAGACTGCGCTTCGCCGGAGCGCCTGCACGCCGCCGTCGCCGGGGACCTCCCGGCGGCCGAGGCCCGGACGGTCCTCGCGCATGCCGAAATGTGCGGCGCCTGTTCGGCCGAACTCGCTCTGGCGCAACAGTTTGAGCGCGCCGCAAGCGCCGGCGAATTGGCCGAGGCGGAAGCCCTCCTCGCGGAGGTGCGCCGGCCGATCCCTGCGGCGGAGCCGCTCCGGAGGGTCGTCCCGGGCCGGCGGTGGGTCGCCCGGACGCTGGCGGCGGCCGCGATCCTCCTCCTGGGCGTCACGGTGGCACCGCGCCTCTTCCCCACGCGCCCCCCGATTGGTCCGATTTCCAACGTCCAGCGCGGCAACGAGATCGTGCTCCAGTCGCCGCTCGGCGTCGTAAAGCCGGGCCCCCTCGGCTTTTCCTGGTCGGACGTTCCGGGCGCTGCGGCGTACACATTGACCGTGCGCGCCGCGGACGAGACGACGCTGGTCATGGAGCGGACTTCGAGCGAGAATCGGCTGGACTTGGCGTCGGGAGGAAACGAAGCCCCGTTCCATCCCGGCTCGGTCTACACCTGGTCGGTCCGCGCGATGGGCGCGAACGGAGACGTGGTCGGAGAGTCGGGCACGGCCACCTTCCAGGTGAAAGCCGAGAGCGCGACCCCCCGCTGAGCGACGAGGGCACCCCCATGAGACCGACATTCGTGAACTTCCGATCGATGCTGCTGGCCGCGGCAATCGCCGCTGTCGTCGCTCCCGGCGCTGAATCCCAAGAGGCGCTCACGCTCTCGCTCGACGACATGGAGGCGGAGCCTGGCAAGGTCGCCGTCCTCGTCGTCCGGAGCTATCAGCCGCGCCCGATCTCCCAGGGCCAGGTCTGCTTCATCATCGGCGAGCCGCGCTTCACCGCTCTCCGCCGCGCGGTCGCCCGCAGCACGATGAGGGACGCCGTCACGACCGCGAACCTGACGAGCCCGTTCGAGGCGGCCATGACGATGTCGTCGCCCTCGGCCACGATCAATGCGGTCGAAGGGCCGGTCATGCTGATCGCGTTCACGGTCGATCCCACGGCCGTGCCGGGCGAGTCGTTCACGCTGAGCGTCGATCTCCCCGACTCGTTCCTCGTCGACGCGGCGGGAGGCCCTGTCTCGCTCGAGATCCTGCCGGGCACGTTCACCGTGAAAACGCCGGGCGGCCCCCACGAGCTCGAGGCCGACAACGCCAAGGCGCCGGCCGGATCGCTCGTCGTTCTCGACGTCGCCACCGCGGAGTACCAGCCGCTCGCCTCCGGCCACATCGAGTACCGCTACGACACGGCTCTCGTCGAGTCGATTCAGTCGGTGCGCGTCCTCGCGCTCCGGAACGACGCCAATGTCATGGCGGACGCGTCCATACCCGGGCGCATCTCGATCTCGTTCTCCTCGCCCTCGCGGACCATCGCGAAGATCCCCGGACAATTCATCGAGATCACCGCACAGCTCCGGCCGGGGCTCGCCCACGGCACGCGCGGGCGGCTCGCGATCGAACGCTCGACGGCCGTCCTCGTCACGAACGGCGGCGTCACTCTCCCGCTCGACATCGAGGACGGCGACCTCATCATCGAGAACCGCTGAGCCCAAGCCTGCCGCCCGGCCTTTGCCGCCACTACTTCCAGTGCCGGATCGCCTCGAGCATCTCGGGCGCGCGTCCCTCGAAGGAGGGGTTCCGCTCGGGCGTGTGGCAAGCCCGGCACCGGCCCGGAGCGACCGGCGCGACGAGGAGTCCCTTCCGCTCGGGCTCCCGTCCGTGCAGCGCGCCCGGTCCGTGGCACGCCTCGCATCCCACGCCGTCCAGGAAGGCCGGCTTTCCCTCCTCGTAGCGGAGGTGGGTGACGTGGCAGGAGAGGCAGCGCGGGTCGAGGTCGCGCCGCACGCGGCGGAGCGTCTCCGTCGCGCCCGAGTGCTTCGACGCGGCCCACGGCGCGTGCGCGTCCGCGTGGCATTCGACGCAGCGCGCATTTCCCGCGAACCCGTTCCCCTCGAGATCGAGGAGCGCCGCGTCGCCGGGCAGCCGATCCGGCGCGCTTCCCCGCTCGAGGAGCCGGGACGACGCGAACTCGCGAAAGCTCTCGACGATGCGGGAGACCGCCGCGTCCTCGGGCGTTCCCGGCACGAGCTCGATGAACGCCGCCTCGTGTGACAGGAGCCGGCCCTCGGAGTCGAAGCGGAGGTCGAGCCGGTCGATGCCGAGGTCGCCCGCCGTCGCGTAGTGGACGAGGGTCGTGCCCAGGTAGCCGCTCCGGTCGCGCCCGCGCGGCGCGTCCTCGGGGCCGCGGAGGAGAAGGTCGTCCGTCGAGACCACGACGTCGACGCCGGGCGCGGCGGCGACGAGCGCTCGGATCCTCTCGGGCGCGAGGCACCCGATGACGACGCGGACGGGCGATGCGTCCGCGCGGAGGAGATCCGCGAGCGGCTCCACCGGATCGACGATCGACGCCGAGGCGCGCTCGAGCGCCTCGGCGACGTAGTCGTGGTGAGCGCGCAGCGGCGCGACGCCGCTCGCGCCGAAGACGGCGACGCCGTCCGCGACGGGCGCGCGGCCCTCCGCGAGGCGCGGCGAACGATTGAAATTGGCGGAAAGGAGCGGGAATCGCGCGAGCCGCGCGAGCGCGGAGATCCGCTCCGGCCCCGCGAGCGCCTCGTTCGCCGAGAGGGCCGCGGCGGCGACCCCGATCGCGTTCATCGTCTCGACGATCGTCTCCTCCTCGCGCCGGCGGATCTCGTCCGCCGTCAGCGGATCCGCGTACGGGAGGAAGTCGCCCGCGTCGAGGACGATCGTCTCCCTCGCCTCGGCCTTGACGCGCGCGACGACGCCCGCGCGCCGCGCCGCGCCGCCTGCGGGGACTTTCCGGCAGCCGCAGCTCTCGAGGTAGCCGCGCCCCGCACCGGTGACGAGGATCGTCAATTCGCGCGCGACCGGCCCGCCCGCGGCCGCGGAGACGGGCGCGAGGTCGGGAAGCCTCTCGCTCTCGCGGCCGAGAAGGAGTCCGGCGCGGCCGAGGAGGCGGTCGAGGAGCGGCACGGCGCGCTCGCGGGTAAGCGCCTCGACCACCGCCGCCGAGAAGCCCTTCCGGCGCGCGTCCTCCGGGCCGCCGAGGAAGCGCCGGAGGAGTCCTTCCGCGCCGCCCTCCGCTCCCGCCTCGAAAAGCGCCTCGTCGAGGATTCCGAGGACGAGCGGGCCCTTCCGGGTCCGCACGCGCCTCGCTCCCGGCGCGCCCGGCCGGAAGGAGTCGGCGAGGCTCGTCCCGCCGCCCGGGAACGTCGCGGCGTGCTCGCGGTAGAGCCGTTCGCGGTTCTCGTCGAGGCGCCCCCCCGCCGACGCCGCGAGGTAGGCCGGCAGCGCCTCCTCGAGCCATCGGTCCTCCTTGCGGAGGTCGATCCGCGCGGCCGTGAACCAGCGCTCGACGAGGAGACGCGCGATCCGCTCCCGCCGGCGCGGCGTGTCTCGTCCGCTCTCGAGCGCGATCGCGAGCGGCCCCGCGGACACGTCGATCCGCCGCGATCCCGCGGGCGCGGCAAGCGTGAGGACGCGCGGCGGCCCCCACTCCGGCGGCACGATTCCGTCGCCGCCGAGCGCGCGGAGGAGATCCTCGGGCGCGGCCGCATCCGTCGGCGAGCCCGGCCCGACGCGGATCGGGCTCGAGAGGAGCGCGCGCAACGGATCGATCCCGGCACCGACGACGAGTCCGTCCGGACCGACGGGGAGCCCTTCGGCGGCAAACCCCGCGGGGAGCGGGCCGATTTCCAGGCGAATCGAAGGTGGATCGCCGCCGTTCGCGAGCAACGAGTAGAACACCTGGTCGCCCGAGAAGAGCGCGCCCTCGGGCCCGATCGAGCCCGCGAGCACGCCGTCGTCGCTCACTCCCGGACGGACGCGGTAGGTGACCGTCCACGCTCCTCTCGGCGCTCCCTCGACACGCCACGTCTCAATCGTCCGGGACACCTCTCGTCCGTCGGCGTCGTCGCGCGCGAACGCGGTCTCGGCGGAGCGAGTCACGCGGACAGGGGAGAGGCCGTCCGCCGCCACGACGCGGAACCCCGACATGCGGAGGACCTCGACCGGACGCGGCGAAACGAGCGCCCCGCTCGAGACGCCCTCCACGCGGAGCGTGACGTCGATCGCGTCCGGGAAAGCGAAATCGAGCCGGTAGGTCGCCCGGGGCGCGGGCGCCGACTCCGGGGCGGCCGGCCTCCGGCACGCGGAGGACGACGCGAAAAGAAGCGCGGCGGCGGCGGCGGCGGCGATCGAGGCGCGCAGAGCGGGCACGCCTTCGAGAATAACCGGAGGGCGGCCGGCCGGTGAGGAGCGATCTCCGCGGGGTGGGAGTGGAACTGATGGGACGGGGTCGTGAGTCGCGTCGGGTCGACCGGCTGGGCGTGAAGCACGTCGGTGGAGTCGGGGCGGGGATCGCGGAGATCGCTCCGGCGCGCGGATCATGACCCGCAAGCGTGAAGGCGGGGTGAAGGCCGGCCGAAATCCGCGAGAGGGCCGGACACGCCGTCGCGGCCGACGCCCCGCGCCGCGGGACGGCGGTCCGGCAAAGGACCGGCGTGTTACCCTTCCCCGGCGATGGCACGGCTCCGCCGCATCGCGATCGCCGCGGCGTTCCCCGCGATCCTCCTCGCGCTCGTGATCCACTTCGGCGACCGGCTCTTCTACTACCCCTCGCGCGCCGAGTACCGGAGCGCGGGCACGTACGGCGTCGCGGTCGAGGAGGTGACGTTCGCCGCGCCCGGCGGACCGAAGCTCGCGGGCTTTTGGATGAGGGCGGAGAGCCCCGCGCGCGGCGCCGTCGTCTTCTGTCACGGCAACGCCGGCAACGTGACGAGCCACGCGAGCTTCGTGACGTGGCTGCCGCGGCGCGGATTCGACGTGCTCGTCTTCGACTACCGCGGCTACGGCCGGAGCGAGGGGCGCGTGACGCGCGAAGGAACGGTCGCCGACGCCATCGCGGCGATCGACTTCACGCTCGCTCGCGCGCCCGGCCGCACGGTCGTCTTCGGCCACAGTCTCGGCGGCGCGGTGGCGATCGTGGCCGCAGCGGAGCGCCCGGACGTCCGCGCCGTCGCGGTCGAGGCGGCCTTCCCGTCCTATCGCAAGGCCGCGCGCGCCGCGTTCCCGCTCCTCGCGCCGATCGTGCCGCTGGCCGTCTCCGACGGGCTCGACCCGGAGGACGTCCTCGCGCGGATCCCGCCGCGGCCGCTCCTCGTCATCCACGGATCGGCCGACCGGACCGTGCCGTTTCGCCTCGGACGCGAGCTTTTCGAGCTCGCCTCGGAGCCGAAGCGCTTCCACGAGGTCGAAGGCGGCGATCACGAGACGGCGCGCCAGGCGGGCGGCCGGAAGTACGAGACGGCGATCTTGGAATTCTTCGGGAGCTCGCTCGGCGGCGGATAGGCGTTCGCCGCCGAACGAATCTCCGTGAGTTCACGCAGACGGAGGGGCGGTCGTTCGATCCGACCCCGAATCCGCCGGCGATCGCGCGGCCGGCCGCGCCCGCCGCGCCGCGCCGCAGAATCCCGGCTTGGGCCGCGCGGGAACCTCGTCCGCGCGGCGGGCGTCGAAAGATCGACCCGGAGGACCGAAACCGTGAAAGAGACGATCGCGATCCTGATTCTCGCCCTCCCCCTCGCGTGCCGCGCCCCCGCGGATCCGCCTTCGCCCTCGGCGGCTCCGCGCCCTCGGCTCTCGACCGAAGGCGAGCGCGCCCTCGACGTCGTCCTCGCGGCCGAACGCTTCACCGACGACGCGATCTACGACGACGGCGTCACTCCGCCCGAGGTCGAAGCGATGCGCGTCCTCTTCGGCGAGCGCGCGGCTCCCGCCGCGTTCGCGCACGTCCTCGCGAACGGAACCCTCCCCGGAAAGCTCTTCGCGCTCTGCGGGATCTGGTACACGGACCCGGGCGGCTTCGAGCGCGCCGCGGCGCCGTACCGCCATCTCGAGGTCGAGATCCCGATCCAGATGGGCTGCACGGGCGGGGCGATGCCGGTCCGGGAGATCGTCGAGTGGCGCCGATCGGCCGCCGTGCGCCTCGCCTCGCGCGATGACACGAACAAGGCGTGGCTCGAGCGCGCAGCCGTCTCCGCGCACTACGACATCGTCGGGGGCGGCTACCCGTGCCTCTTCAAGACGGGCGGGGGCTGGTAGAGACGAACGCGCCGGGCTCCTCCTCGACGCGGCGGAGGAGCGCCCGGATCCCGTCCGGGCTCGACGCCTTGAGGAGCGCCGCGATCGCGAACGGCGCGCCCGCGACGATTCCGAGCATCTGCCGGCCCACGAACTTGAGGGGGCCCACGACCGCCTTCTGATGCGCCGCGCCGGCGAGGAAGGCGTCGAGGAGGCCCTCGAGGAACCGGGTCACGTCGCGGACGCCGGGCTCGGCCGGCCGCTCGATCCCGCGACGTCTCTCCAGCGCCTGGCGGAAGATCCACGGGTTCCGGACGGCGCCCCGGCCGACCATAACCGCGTCGCAGCCGGTCTCGCGCACCATCCGCTCGGCGTCCTTAAACGTCCGGACGTCCCCGTTGCCGACGACCGGTATCGTCACGATCGACTTGAGCTTCGCGATCCGATTCCAGACCGCCGGTCGCGCGTACGCGTCGTCGCGCGTCCGCGCGTGGAGGATGACGAAGTCGGCGCCGCCCGCCTCCACCGCGCGGCCGATGTCGGCGAGGGGCGCGTCGCTCTCGTAGCCCGCTCGCACTTTCGCGGAGAGGGGGACGGAGGCGGGCATCGCGCTCCGGACGGCCGAGACGAGCGCCTCGATCCGCCGCGGCTCGCGGAGGAGGAACGCGCCGGCGCAGTGCCCGTTCACGGTCTTGCTCGGGCAGCCGAAGTTCATGTCGACGAGCGCCGCGCCCGCATCGACCACGGTCCGCGCGGACTCGGCGAGGGCCGCTTCTTCGGAGCCCAGGAGCTGCACCGAGAGCGGCACGCCCGCGACGCGATACCGCTCGAGCCGGCGGCGGACCGCGCGGCGGAGCCCCGGCCCCGGCTCCATCGCGCGGCTGATCCGGATGAACTCCGTCTCGACGCAACCGACGCCCGGGATCGTCGCGATCGCGCGGAGGAACGCGCCGCCCGTCACGCCTTCCATCGGCGCCAAGAAGAGCGGGTGGGAGACGCCGATCCGCTCGAGGAACGGAGACGCCGCGGCCGCCGGCACCGTCACCCGCGCGGCCTCGCGAGAAGAAGAGCGACCGCGAAGAGCGCCGCCGCGCCCGCGACCCCGAGGATGAGCTCGAAGCGGCCGCCGGCGTCGCCCGTGAGCCTGCCCGCGCCGTCGCCCCAGAGGGTGAACGCCGCCCAGTGCCGCGTCCGGCCCATCGTCTCCGAATCGCGGAGGGCGAGGCGGGCGAGCCGGAGCGCCTCGGCCTTGGTCTCTCCGCGCGACAGCTCGTAGGCGAATTGCTCGACGAGCGCGGCCGCCACCGCGTCGTCGACGTCCCAGAGGCTCGCGACCACGCTCCGCGATCCCGCGAGCAGGAAGGCTCGCGCAAGCCCGAGGATCCCCTCCCCCGGCAGATCCGGTCCGCGCTGGCTCCGGCACGCGGCGAGGATCGTGAGGTCCGAGGCGAAGCGGCCGGCGGCGATCGCGTCGGCCCGGAGAAAGCCGCGCCCGCCCGGCCCCGGCGTGAAGACGAGGCCCGACGCGCCCGAACGGAACTCGTCGACGATCGCGTGCGTCGCGAGGTGGAGGACGCGCGCGCCGCGGGCCGCCTCGCGCTCGAAGTTCTCGAGAGTGTTCTCGCGGCCGAGAAAGATCCGCTCGCCGCCGAGGCCGAGGAGCCGCGCGGTGCTCTCGAGCTCGCCGCGCGAGAAGGGAAGGGCGGGCAGCGGCCGGTCGTCCGGCCCAGTGGAGCCCGCGCGCGGATCGCCGAATCCGAGGAGCGGCGGCGCCGCCGGAGCCTCGGCGTCGAAGATCCTGAGCGTCGAGGCGGACGGCGCATACGCGACGCGGAACCGCTCGAGGAGCGACGAGCCGGGGCGGGTCGCGTCGAAAGGGAGGATCTCGAGCGGCACCGCGGCGACCGGGCCGTCCGCGACGACCACGAGCGATTCCGGAAGCGGAGAGAGCGACGCCAGGACCGGGGCGACGAGCGCGTGCGAGAGGAGCGCGAGGTCCTCGGCCGCGGGCTCGCCGCCCGACTCGGACCGGAGCGCGTCGCTCACCCGTCCGATCGCGGCTTCGACGTCGTCGCCGGCCGCGTCGAGCGGGACGAGTTCGACGCCCTTCCCGCTCGCGACGAGCGCGAGCTGCGCCCCGCGCGTGTAGTGATACTCGACGAGCGCGGCGTTCGCCGCGCCCATGCGGCTCGCGAGATCCGCAGCCGCGATCGGCCGCGACTCGGCGGGCCCGGACCCGATGCGATCCAGGAACGTCCGCGCTCGCTCGCGCTCGGCGATCTCGAGGGCCTCCTCGGCCGCCCCGCTCCCGCCGCGCGACATGAGGATCTCGAGCGCCGCCGCGTACGGCTCGCTCCGGTCGAAGAGGAACCCCAGGCGGTCCTCGCCTCCGCCGATCGCGCTCCTGAGCTTCTCGACGATCGCGATCGCCTCCTTCGAGAGGGCGAGCGCCCGGTCCTTCTCTCCTCGCGCCGACACGACCCGCGCGAGCGCGTTGAGCGCGATCCACTCGCCCTCCGCGAAGCGGCGCTCGCGCGCCTTCTCGCGCGTCGCCTCGAGGGTGGCGAGCGCCTCTTCGAGCCGCCCGAGCGAGAGGAGCGCCGAGCCCAGGTACGCGCCGGCGTACACGTCGAGCTCCTGGCCGGTGGGCGCCGTGATGACGCTGCGGAAGAGCGCCTCCGCCGCGGCCGGGCGGAAGAAGTTCTCGAGCTCGAGGATGCCGAGATTGAGGTTCGCGTTCGCGACGCCAGCCCCGTCGCCGATCTTCTCGAAGAGCGCCTTCGCGCCCGCATAGCTCTCGCGCGCGAGCTCGGGCGCGCCGAGGTGCCGGAGGAGCGGCCCGCGGTTGAGGCGCACGTAGGCCTCGTGGTAGTCGCCGAGCGCCCCTCGCTCCAAGGCGAGGAGACGGTCGTAGATCTCGAGCGCCTCGCGGTACTGCCCGAGCTTCTCGCGGATCGAGCCGAGGTTGATGTCGGCGACGCGGCGCTGAGCGGGGACCCAGTCGGCGGCGCCGGCCCCGTCCATGAGCGCCACGGCGTCCCGATGCCGGCTGAGCGCCTCGTCGTAGTCGCCGCGCCGCCAGCGGAGCGAGCACACGTTGAGGAGCGTGAGGACGGAGCCGCGCACGTCGGAGAGCGCGCGCTGCGCGGCGAGCGCATCCTCGTAGGCGGCCAGAGCGCGGTCGGTCTCTCCCAGGTTCTCGAGCGCGAGTCCGACGTTCGAGAGATTGCGGGCGATCCGCGCCCTGAGCGCCAAAGCGGCGGCGTCCCCCGCTGCGCGCTCGAGGAGCGCGCGGTTCAGCTCGAGCGCGCGCTCGGCGTCCTTCAACCCTCCCGCCGCGTCGCCGGACTCGATGCGGAGGATCGACGAGTTGTTGAGCGCCTGCGCCGACGCTTCGCGGTCGCCCTCCGCGTCGAGCTTCGCGACCGCCCGCTCGTAGGCCTCGACGGCCTCGGGGGCGCGGCCCGCCTGGTGGAGCTCGACCGCTCGCGTGAGGAGCTCGCGGCCGCTTGTCTGCTGCGGCGCGATCGCGAGGAGGAGCGGCAGAAGAGCGAGCCCCGGGACGATCGAAGGCATGGCCGGAGGATTGTCCCATTTGGCGGCAAGGGGCGCCGACGTAACGCTCCGGAGCCTCCGTCCGACGGTAGGGTCGTGAACCCCGACTTCTCCTCATCTTGCGAAAGCCGTGGAGCCCGTCCTCGGCGCCCGATTTCGATTGCGGCCGACGGGCGTCCGGCTCGGCTCGCGGCCCGCGGCCGCGCAGCGGCGCAGCCGGGCGGTTCCGGCACGGTCCCGGCGCCGATCGCCGCCCCGCGCCACCGCGTCGCGCCGCCGGTCTGGCTTCGCGCCGCGAGCCGCGGCGATCCCGCGCGAGCCGGCCGCCGGCCTCGCGTCCGGTGCGGCGCGGCCGCGCGATAGAATCGGCCCTTCGACGAACGGGAGGACACATGGCCGGACGGCGCTGGCTCCTCAAGACGGAGCCCTCGGACTATTCCTTCGACGATCTCTCGCGCGAGAAGCGCGCCGTCTGGGACGGCGTCGCGAACAACCTCGCGCTCATGAACCTCCGCCTGGCGCGGAAAGGCGACGAGGTCATCGTCTACCACACGGGAAAAGAGAAGGCCGCGGTCGGGCTCGCGGCGATCGAGAGCGACCCGTACCCGGATCCGAAGAAAAAAGACGCGAAGCTCGTCGTCGTCGACATCGCGCCGCGCAGGAAGCTCCCGAAGCCCGTGCCGCTCGCGACGATCAAGGCGAACGCGAAGTTCCGGGAGTTTCCGCTCGTGAAGATCCCGCGGCTCAGCTTCCTCCCCGTGAGCGACAAGGAGTGGAAGGAGATCCTGCGGCTCGCCGGCTCCCCTCCGCCGGGATGAAGCGGCTCGAGGTCGCCGCGGAGGCGGACGGGCGGCGGATCGACCGCGTGCTCGCCGAGGCGGGACCGCGCGCGCTCGTGATGAAGTGGATTCGCACCGGCGCCGTTCGCCGGAACGGCTCGGCCGTCGCCGGGCCCGGAGAGCGCGTCGCGGCGGGGGACGTGATCGAGCTCGACGAGGGGGAGCCGCGCGTCGCCGCGACGGCCGCGGGGGGCCCGGGCGAGCTCTCCGTCCTCTACGAGGACGCGGTGCTCCTCGTGGTGGACAAGCCGGCGGGGCTCGCGTGCCACCCGGGCACGCTGACGGGGGCCGATTCGCTCTTCGAGCGCGTGGCGGCGCGCCTCCGAGCGCGGGGCCGCGGCGAAGCGGCCGCGGGCCTCGCGCAGCGGCTCGACCGCGGGGTGTCGGGCGTCGTGCCGTTCGGGATCGGCGCGGAATCGCTGCGCGCGCTCGCCCGGGCGGTCGAGTCCGGCGCGGCGCGGAAGACCTACGTCGCGCTCGTCCACGGCGTCGTCGGCGGGGACGAGGGCGTCGTCGACGTGAGGCTCCGCGTCACCGACCAGCCGATGGGCGACCGGCCGCGGACGGTGCCCGACCCGATCCGCGGCCTCCGGGCGGTGACGCGGTACTCGGTTGCGCGGCGGTTCTCGGACGCGACGCTCCTCGAGGTCGAGATCGAGACCGGCCGGACGCACCAGATCCGGGCGCACCTCCTCCACCTCGGCCACCCGATCCTCGGTGATCCGCGCTACGGCGACGCGGCGCGGAACGCGCGCCTCCGCGAGACGTTCGGGGTGACGCGGCCGCTCCTGCACGCCGCCCGCCTCTTAGTCCCCCATCCCGCGACCGGAGCCCCGGTCGACGTCGCCGCCCCCCTTCCCGCCGACATGACCCTCCCCCTCAAGTAGAAAACGAAGGAAACGGCACCAGGTACCGTTACTCGACGACGCCGCCGAGGAGGGACGCCACGCGCTCCAGCGCCTCTCGGTCGCGCGCGTCGAACGCGGCCTTCTCGTCCGAGTCGAGGTCGAGCTCGCCCGTGGGCCGCCCGCTCGCGTCGCGGATCGGCACCACGATCTCGGACCGCGTCTCGACGCTGCACGCGAGGTAGCGCGGGTCGGTGTTCACGTCGTCGACGACGAGCGTCGCATTCTCCCGCACGGCGGCACCGCAGATGCCTCTGTCGATCGGGATCCGCACGTGAGGCGTCGGCCGCCCGATGAAGTTGTGGAGAACGAGCTCCGTCCCGTCCACGAGATAGATCCCGACCCACGAGTAATGGGGCGCGGCGTCCTTCACCGCGCGCACGACCGCGCGGAGCTTCGCGTCGCGGTCGAGCTTCGAGCCGACGATCCCGCGCACCCGGTCCGGCAGCGTCGACAAACCGTCCGATTTCGCTTCACGCGTCATGGTGGCGTCCGTGACCCGCTCTCGCCGCCGCCCGGGTCGCGGCCGATGGTAGCACGCTTGCGGACGTTGACCGGCCCGCCCGCGCGAGGGGACACTGGGCGCGGCCATGCGACTTTCCCCTTCGCTCCTCGCGTCGATCGCGCTCTCCCTCCCGCAGGGAGGCGCGCTCGAACGCGGGGGCGGGAGCGCGCTCGCGCTCGACGCCCCGGTGCCGGTCTACTCAGACGATCTCGCCGACCTCGGGAACCGGCTCTTCCACGCCTTCTTCATCGCGCCCGTCTCCGCGACCGCCGAGGGTGCGGCGAGCGGCGAGCCGCCCGTCCCGCGCGTCGAGGGCGGATCTCGCGAGTCGATCCCGTTCGGCGCGGCGTTCGGAGCGATCCTCGACGACCCGCGCTACGCCGGCGTCGCGTCGCTCCTCGACCGGGCGCTCGGCGACGCGAGCCTTCGCGGCCGGCCCGCGCTCGATCGAATCCTCCTCCAAAACGACCTCTGGAGCGCGCACGACGCGCTCGTCCTCCGCCGCGGCTCGATCGACACATCCTCCGCGGCCCGCCTCGCGCGCTGCGACGCCCTCCTCGCGCAGCTCGCCCGCCTCGTCGCGAACCTCGCGCCGCGCGCCGACGAGATCGCCTTCGTTCCAGTCGCGCCTCTTCCCCGCGATCTCGCTCGCCTCGCCGAGACCGGCGCCCGCTCGAGAGCGCACGAAGCGGCGTTCGGCGACCGCGTCGACTCGGCGGTCGCGCGGACGCCCGCGGGCGACTCCGTCCTCGTCACGCGCCTCCTCGCGATCGACCGGAACGCGGCGATCCGGCCGACGGCGATCGTGAAGCGGATCGACGTCCTCGCGGAGCGTGCGGTCGACGTGCGCGAGCTCGATCGCGCGGCGCTCGTCCGGAGCCCGCTCGACCCGCGCGCGCTCGTCGCGCTCGCCCCGGACGAGCCCATGCCGGTCAGGATCTCGGGCGAGCACCCCGTTCTCGGACTCCCCGCCCGGCTCGGCGCGCCGGACGTCGCGTATCGTCCCGCCGCCTCGAGCTGTGTCGCCTGCCACGCCGCAACCGCGCCGCTCGCGACGGCCGCCGGCCGCGCCCGCGCGGCGGAGCGCAAGTCGGCGTCGAGGGAGTTCGAGCCGATCCGCGCCGCCCTCCGCGAGCGGGACGGGTAGGCGCGCAGCGACCGGGGGGGGTAATCTATTCGTTGGAATGAAGCCGATCCTCTTGGCCCTGGCGACGCTCGCGGCGCTCGCCGTCGGCGCCCTCCTCTACGTGATGCTGACCTCGGCCGGAGTCCCCCCGTACGACCCGGACGACGCATCGCGGCCCGAGAGCGCCCCGGGCCCCTCGGAGACCCAGGGCGGCCGCGAATTCGCCGGCGAGCACGGACCGAGCGCGAACGGGACTCGGACGCCCACGGGGCCGCGCGACCCCGCGCCTCCCGCCGGCGGGGGAGCGGGCGAGGAGATCGACCTCGACGCGCGGTTCCCGCTCATCGACAGCGTCGAGGAAAACGGACCCGCCTCGGGAGTCGAGGCGTACCGATCGCGCACCGTGCGCGGCCGCGTCATTGACACTTCCGGCGCCGCGATCGAAGGCGCCCGCGTCGTCGCCCTGGCCCGGGGAGATCCGGCCGAGCGGACCGAGGCGCGCACGGACGTCGCCGGCGCGTTCTCGATCCGGACCCGGAGCGGCGACGACGACCGCGACTTCGAGGTGACGCACGACGGCTACGGCCGCCGCACGTTCCGCGTTCGGCCGTCCCTCCGCGGCCACGGCGGCGAGACGGTCGACGTCGGCGACCTCGTGCTCGAGCGCGGGGGAGCGATCGCGGGGCACCTCCGCACCACGGAGGGCGCGCCCGTCTCCTCGCTCGAGGTCGTCCTCCTCGGACCCGTGCCCGGAAGCGACGCGACGGCCGGCTTCGTCGCGGAGGGCCACCAGTTCGCCGTGCGGAGATCGGGAGAGGACGGCGCGTTTGCCTTTGCCGGCCTGAGTCCCGGGCGCTACTCCCTCGAGGTCCACCCGGATCCGGGCGTCGGGCTCGCCGCGGCCTCGGCCGAAATCGTCATCGCGGAGGGCGAGGAAGTCCGGGACGCCGAGATCGTCCTCCGGGCGACCGCGACGGTCGAGTGCCTCATCGTCGACGTGGACGGGCGGCCCGCCGTGGCGCTCGTCGCGAGCCTCGAGCCCCTCGAGAGCCCGGCGCCGGGCGCAGGGCGCCTCGCGAGCGTCATGTCGACCGCGACGGGCCCCGACGGCCGCGTCGTCTTCCGCAACGCGCCGCCGGGGAATTACCGCGTCCGCATCGAGGGGGTGGGCGCGCGGATCGTCGATCCGTCGGCGGCGGAGTTGACCGTGCCGGAGAGCGGCGCCACGGTCGCGATCACCGTCTACGTCCGGCTCGCCCGCTCGATCGAGGGCCGCATCGTGGACCGATCCGGCCGCCCGGTGCCGAGCCTCATGGTGATCGCCACGCCGACGCCACCCGCGGCCGGCGATTCCCCGCCGATGCGCAGCGGATTCACGAGCGTCGAGGGCGTCTTCGCGATCACCGGGCTCCACGACGACGAGTACCGCCTCGACGTCTCGCGGGTCGGAGCGGTTCCCGGCTCGGCGCCCATCGCGACGGTCGAGGCGGTCGAGGCGGGCGCGACCGGCGTCGAGATCGTCGTCGATCTCGACCGGTGAGCGCCGCGCTCGCCGCGTCGATCGTCCTCGCACTCGCCCTTCCGGCGCCGCCGATCACGATCGAGGGCGAGGATGCCGTCCGCCGGTCGGGCGGCGCCGTCGAGGCGATCGAGGGAGCGTCCGCCGGCGTCCCGCTCGCGGGCGGCTTCGGCGCGGCGGCGGGCGACTTCGCGGAGTACGATTTCGAAGTCGGCCGGCCGATCGACGACGCGCGCGTCGTCCTCCGCTACGCTCGGGCGATGCCGGGCGGCGCGCGGTTCTCGGTCGCGATCGGCGGGCGGCCGCCGGTCGAGATCGTCCTCGCCGGTCCGACGGGCGGCTTCGCGCGCGTCGCCGTCCCGGTCGGCCGGATCGAGAGAGGCCCCGCGTCGCTCCGCATCGAAAGGCCAGCGCCGAGGACCATGACATTCGACGACGACGTCGACGACGCGCCGTTCCCGGACCCGCTCGCGCTCCTCGGATCGCGCGCGGACAAGGGCACGCTCGGCGGCGGCGCGCAGGTGGCCGCGTTCGCCCGGGCGAACCCGCAGGTGTCCTTCGCCACGAATTCGCTGGGCGACGTCTTCGGGCCGCTCCGCGGGACGGTCGAGAGCTGGCGTCCCGATCGCGTTCTGGTCGTCGCGGACGCCTCCTCGGGCGACATCGCGCTCGACTCGATCGAGATCGACTCTCCCTCCGGCGTCGCGGCGCCGCCCGCGCAGGCGCCGCGACGCTTCGAGATCGCGCTCGCCGAGAACGACGTCCTCCTCGCCCGGACGGAAATCCGCGCGGGCGAGCGCGTCGTCGTCGCGGGCGACTTCTCGGGCTCGCGCGAGTGGCGCGGGAAGCCGGGATCGAAGAAGACCGTCGTGACGGACGCGACCGGGGTCACCGTCACGGACGAGGACGTCTACCCCGCGGTCGTCGCGCGGATCGGGGCCGCCCTCCCGCCCGCGTCCGCGGGGAGCCCGCGCGCCGGCGCCTACGCGATCGAGTACGACCGGCCCGGGACGCTCGTCGTCGGATGTGCGCTCGCGCGCGACGAGCGCGCCGCGCGGTCGAGTCTCGAGCGCGCTCTCGCGTCGAAGCCCGACCCGCTCGAAGCGGTCTCGCGCTCGTGGCGCGAGTGGTTCTCGTCGGCGGTCCCGCGCTTCGACTGCACCGACCGGCGCCTCGCGGAGCTCTGGTGGTTCCGCTTTTACCTCCTCAGGACCGCGACGTGCGGCGGCGACATGGGCCTCTTCCGAAAGCGCGTCGTCCTCGAAGGGCGCGACGCCTACCAGACGTTCTGCTGCTACAGCGCGCCATTCCTCGCGCGCGACCTCGCGTGGGCCAAGGACGGGTCGTGGGGCGCGGGCTCGATCGAGACGCTCGCCGAGAACGCGTACGAGGACGGCCGCCTTCCGTGGTACACGTCGCCGCGGACGACAGAAGTGCCGGTCCACCACGCGAGCGCGACCGGCGTTTCGTTCCTCGCCGCCGCGGCGTGGGATCACTATCTCGTCCACCGCGACCGCGCGTTCCTCGACGCGGTCTTCCCGCCGCTCGCGCGGAACCTCGATTGGTGGCTCCGCGAGCGAACGCGCGGCGGGCTCGTCACGATCGACGATCTCCTCGAGACGGGGATGGACGACCTCGCGCGCAGCGGGAGCGTTCCGCTCCCGGCGGTCGACGCGTCGTGCGTGACGGCGCTCAACGCGCGGGCGCTGGCCGCGATGGCGCGCGAGATCGGCCGCGCGGAGGACGCCGCGCGGATCAAGGCGGCGGAGGACGAGATCGCGCGGGCTGTAAGGGATAGGCTCTTCGACCGCGAGCGCGGCTTCTTCTTCGACGACGGCGAAAAGACGCGCGTCCGGACGATCGCGGGCTTCTACCCCTTCTTCGCAGGCATCGCCGCGAAAGAGCACGCCCGCGCGCTCGACGCGCTCTTCGACGAGCGCGCGTTCGCCGCGCCCTACCCGATCCCCGCGCTCGCGAGGGACGAGAAGGGCTTCGACCCGCGCTCCTTCTGGATGGGCCCCTCGTGGCCCGCGGCGACCTGCCACGCGCTCGAGGGCGCCGCGCAGGCGGCGAAGACGCTCGACCGCTCTCGGCGCGAGGCCGTGGGCGCTCTCCTGATGCGCGCGGTCAACGTCCTCTTCTCGCCGCGAATCGACTTCTACGAGCGCTACGATCCGCTCTCGGGCGAGGGGCTCTCCTCGTTTCGCGACTACATGCACTCGTGGTGGATCGACCTCGTCGTCCGTCACGTGATCGGGCTCGAGCCGCGCGCGGACGGCGAGATCGTCCTCGACCCGCTGCCGGTCGCGGTGGACGCGTTCCGGGTCGTCGATCTCGGTTGCGCCGGGCGGCGCCTCGAGGTCTCGTGGCAGCGCGCGGGCGCGCCGCGCCGCTACGCGGACCGGCCCCTGGGCTTTTCGCTGTCGGTCGACGGCCGCCTCGTCGCCGAGAGGAACGACCGCGAGCGCATTTCATACAATCCCGAGCGAAAGGAGGCGTCCCGATGACGACCGTGCTCTCCCCTCTCCTTCTCTCCCTCGCTCTCGCGGGCGGCGTGCCGCAACCGGGCGACGAGGCGCCCGACTTCCGGGCGACGGCGCTCGGGGGCCGCGAGACGTTCGTGCTCTCGAAGGCGATCGCCAAGGCGAAACGCCCGATCGTCCTCGTCTTCGGCAGCATCACCTGACCGCCCTTCAAGTCGCAGGCTGCGACTCTGGAGAAGTGGCACGAGGACTTCAAGGACAAGGCCGACTTCTACGTCGTGTACATCCGCGAGGCGCACCCGAGCGACGGGAAGTGGCCGATCCCGAACGCGCCGAGCGACCCCAAGACGCTCGACGAGCGCATGGGAGTCGCGAGCACCTGCGTGAAGGAGATGAAGCTCTCGATCCCGTTCGTCGTGGACGACGTCGACGACTCGGCGAACGAGGCGTATTCGGGCTGGCCCGACCGGATCTTCATCGTCGGAGCCGACGGCAAGATCGCGTACGCGGGAGCGCGCGGCCCGTTCGGCTTCAAGCCGGCCGACGCGCGCGCGGCGCTGGCGAAGCTCCTCGGGGTCGAGGACGCGCCGAAGAAGGCGGCGGAGAAGGGCGACTGACGTCCTCGCGCGGTCACGATTGCGAGGCGAGGCCGCCCGGGCCGCGGAGCTTGACCGGCGGCTCGTGGCGGCGCCGCGAGCGCAGGTTCAGGAGCTCGACGCCGAGCGAGAATGCCATCGCGAAGTAGATGTAGCCCTTCGCGATGTGCGCGTGCGCCGACTCGGCGACGAGCGTCACTCCGATGAGGAGCAGGAACGCGAGAGCGAGCATCTTCATCGTCGGGTGGCGCTCGACGAACGCGGACACCGCGCCGGCGAAGACGAGCATCACGCCGACCGCGATCACGACCGCCGCGATCATGATCTCGATGTCCTTCGCCATGCCGACGGCGGTGATGACCGAGTCGAGCGAGAAGACGACGTCGAGGACGAGGATCTGAGCGAGGACCGCGCCGAGGGTCGCGGCTCTCGACCGGGCGGGCCGGCCGTGCTCGCTCCCCTCGAGGCGCTCGTGGATCTCGAAGGTCGCCTTCGCGATGAGAAAGAGGCCGCCGCCGAAGAGGATGAGGTCGCGCCCCGAGACGCCGTGGAGGTCGCCCATCTCTCCGGTCCAGAATCGCGGGATCGAGAAGATCGCGCCGGTCAGCCCCATCACCCAGCCGATCGCGAGTAGGAGGAGGATCCTGAGCCCCATCGCGAGCGAGAGGCCGATGCGTCGCGCCTTCGCCTGCGCCTTCTCCGGGAGCTTTGCGACGAGGATCGCGATGAAGACGACGTTGTCGATGCCGAGGACGATCTCGAGCGACGTCAGCGTCAGGAGCGCGACGAGCCCGTCGACCGTGAGAAACGGCGCGAGGAAAGGGAAGCTCGTGTCCATGCCGGAAACGGTACCAGGTACCGTTTCCGGCGTCTTTCAGCGGCCGAGGACGTGGCGGAGCGCGCCCTCGAGATCGGGGTGGCGGAACTCGTACCCGCTCCTTGCGAGCTTCTCGGGAACGACGCGCGCGCTCGAGAGGAGAAGCGCGTCCGCCATCTCGCCGAAGACGAGGCGGGCGGCGAACGCAGGCAAGGGGAGAATCGTCGGGCGCCCCAGAACGCGGCCGAGCGTCTTCGTGAATTCGGCGTTCGTGACCGGGTTCGGCGTCGCCGCATTGACGGGACCGGAGAGCGACTCGGTCCTGAGCGCGTGGTGGATGACGCCGACGGCGTCGTCGATCGAGAGATAGCTCATGACCTGCCGCCCCGATCCGACGCGGCCGCCCGCGCCCAACCGGAACGGGAGGAGCATCTGGCGCAGCGCCCCCCCCGCGGGCGAGAGGACGACGCCGAACCGAAGATTCACGACGCGGATGCCCTTCTTCCGCGCCGGATCCGCGGCCGCCTCCCAGTCGCGGCAGACGTCGGCGAGGAACCCCTCGCCCCGAGCGCTCGCCTCGGTCAGCGCCTCGTCGCCGCGGTCCCCGTAGAAGCCGACGGCGGACGCGACCACGAGCGTCTTCGGCGGGCGATCGAGCGTTGAGATCGCCTCGGCGATTCTCTTCGTCCCGTCGACTCGGCTCGACCGGATGCGCGCCTTCTTCGCCGCGCTCCAGCGGCTTGCGATCGACTCGCCGGCGAGATGGACGACCGCGTCGAACCCCTCGAGCGCTTTCGGGTCAGCAACGCCTTCCGACGGGCTCCATCGGATCTCGTCCTTCCCTCGCGGCTCGACTCGGACGAGGCGCGACACCGGGTGGCCGCCGGTCGCGAGGAACTTGACGAGCGAGGAGCCGACGAGTCCGCGGCTGCCCGAGACGAGGAACTTCATGCTGGTGACTCCGTTCGTCTCCGCGGGAGCGGCGAGGTCGCGCTCGGCGACGCGGTCCCGCGTTTCGAATTCACGGACGAGTTCCCGCTCGACGAGGCGGGAGCCGAGCATTCTCCTCCCGTTCCGCGCCGCCGGCGCGATCCGGGTGGCGGCGAACCGGCCGGCCGACCGGCCCCGCGAGCTCCGCGTCGCGGACTGAGCGTCCGCTTCTGGCGCCAAGACGTTCGGACTGCCGCCGGCTTCCGGGATCGGCCCGGCGGTCCGCGGCGTGAGATCGACGCGCGCACGTTCGAAGCTCCGAGGCGATCCGCCGCGGGTCGAGCGGCGGGACCGGCCGCGCGAACGCCCTCGCGGCGCGTGCCACTCGTACACCGATCGGGCGGGAAAGTCGAGCCGGATCCGGCTCGAGCCCGCGTGCGATCCCGTCGCCGGGGCCCGACGCGGCGCGCCGCAAGGCCTGCCCCGGCCGGCGCGACCTTCGGTACGATCGGCTCGAGAGTTCGCGAGTCGAACCCGCCGCCCGACCGGAGAGGCCGCTCGTCATGACGAACCGAACCCGCGCGGCCAGGGTGGAGTCGCCGCCGGGCCGCCCGCCGAGAAAAAAGCGCCCTCCCCGTGGCGCGCGTAGAGACGGATGACATGACCGTGCGATTGCGGCGGCCGGCGGGCGTCGACCCGGCCGCGACCGAGTTCCTGCGGGCCGTCGCCGGGGACCCGGCCGCGTTCCGGGCGTTCCTCGGCCGGTTCGAGGGCCGGATCGCGCGCATCGTCCGCTCGCTCGTGCCGCGGGCCGAGCGCGAGGACGTCTTCCAGGAGGTGTGCCTCCGCCTCGTGGCGAAGGGGCGCCTCTACGATCCGGCGCGGCCGCTCGCTCCGTGGCTCGACGCGGTGACGCGGCGGGTGTGCGCGGCGGCCGGGCGGCGGCGATCGCGCGAGCGCGCGCGGCCCGGGATCGAGTCCGAGCCGGAGGTCGCCGCGCCCGAGGACGCGTTCGAGTCCGACCCGTGGATCCGCGACGCCGTGCGCGGTTACGTCGAGCGGCTGCCGTTCGCCGAGCGCGAGACGCTCCGGCTCGTCTACGAGTCGGGACTCTCGCAGCGCGAGGCCGCGGCGCGGATCGGCGTCCCGCACGGAACGGTCGCAACGTGGTGCGCGCGGGCGGTCCGCGCGCTCCGCGAGAAGCTGCGCGAAGGAGATCGCCCGTCATCATGAAGACGACCGACTGCGACGAGATCCGCGACCGCATCGCGGCCGGCGCCGCCGACGCGGAGGAGACGGTCGAGGCGCACTTGCTCGATTGCGTGGAGTGCCGCGCGGAGTCGTCGGAGATCCGGCGAGCCGCGACGGTGTTTCGAGCCGCGCACGCGCTCCAGGCGACGCGGGAGCGGCGCGCGGGCGTCCTCGGCACGCGAGCCCGCGGCGGGCTCGGACGGGCGAAGCTCGCGGCCGCGGCGCTCCTCGCGATCGCCGCGACGGTGGCGCTCTTCCTCCTCCTCCTCCGTGACCGGAGGGACATCCCGCCGTCGCCGCCGCTCGCATGGAGGGGAAACGGCGTCGTCGTCCGGCTCGCCGCGAACCGCGCTCGCTACGAGTCCGGCGCGGTCCGCTTCGAAGCGCGGGCGAGTTACGTCGTCGAATCCGCCGTCGCGGAGTTCTCCGGCGATTCCCCCGCCGTCTTCGAAGTGGGAGAAGGCAGCGTCCGAAACGGTACCAGGCCTCGTTTCCAGCCCGTTCTTCTCGTCGTCGAAGCGGGGTTCGTGCGGGTCGGCGGGCCGGGTGCCGCAGGGCGCATCGTCGGGCCGGGCGAGACCGTGCGGTTCGAAAGGCCGCCGACCGCGGAGCCCGGCGAGCCGGAACCCGTGTCGACCGCCGCTGCCACGACCGATCGGCCGCGCTCGCCCGACCGAGCGCCGGAGCGCCGCCCGGGGAAGACGCCCGCCGCGCCGCCCGCCGCGGTCGCCGCCGATCGCGGCTCGTGCCACGGCCGCCTCGAGTTCGACGACGGAACGCCCGTCGCCCAGGAGCCCGTCTGGCTCTGGGGCACCCCGCACGTCGTCGCGCGAACCGACGCCTCGGGCGCCTACCGCATCGACGACGAGTGGGTCGGAGAGATGCCGCGCACGCTCATGCTCGGCCCCGAGGACGCCGCGGTGTCGATCGGCCCCGTGACGCTCCGCCGGGGCGAGGACGTCGAGGCGTCGTTCTCGGCGACGCGCGGCATCACGCTCGACGTCGTCGCCGTGCAGCAAGGGAACAGCCATCCCGTCCCGGACGCGTCGATCCAGTTCGACGCGGACGGGGCGGGCGATGTCTTCGGAAAAACCGGTCCGGACGGGCGCGTCTCGTTCCGTCACGCGCCGCGGGCCGCGGGCGAACTCTTGGCGACGGCGGGCGGTTTCGCCTCCGTCCGCCGCGCGCTCGATCTCCGCGACGCGGGCGATCGCGATTCCGTGCGCGTCGAGATGACGCGGGCCCAGTCGCTCACGGTCATGATCGATGGCTGGCCTTCGGGACGGGTCGCCGACGTCGAGGTCCAGTTCACCGTTATCGGTGGACGGACGGACACGAAGCGTGGCCGGACCGACCGCTTCGGTCGAGCGACGCTCGAGTGCCCGGCGCCGGGCCGCTACGACCGTGTGCTCGTCCGAGCGGACAGCTTCGAAGAGGTGCTCGCCGACGTCGAGATCCCGTCGAACGCTCCGTACTCGATCCGGATCGGAAGCGCGGGCGGCGCGTCCGTCGAGGGGCATGTCGTGGATGCGACAGGCGGCCCGCTGCGAAACGCCGAGGTCATGCTCCTCGCGACGCCGCCGGCTGAGGGCCCCACCCCCCCCACGCGGCGCGTCAAGCTCCGCGGACGGACGGCGTTCCGGTTCGATCTCGTGAAGCCCGGCCGCTACGAGGTCGGAGTCTTGTTCGAGAACGGCATCCAAATCTCGCGCGTGACCGACGACGTCGACGTCTCGTCCGGCGGCCTCGCAGGAATCAACATCCGCCTTCCCTCCGGCCGCGTCGAGGGCCGTCTGCGCGGCGACGAGCCAAGAGGAAGCCGCGTCGTCGTCGGCAGCCGCCCGGGCGAATCGGCGAAACGCCCACTGCTCTGGATCCCCGTGAAGGACGACGGCTCGTTCTCGTGCGAGTTCGTCGAGCCCGGATCCTTGATCCTCGTGGCGCAGGGCAACGAAGGCTCCTCCGATACGGTCGAGGTCTTCGTTTCGCCCGGCGGCGCGGCCGCCCGCGCCGAGATCGCGTGGCGCACGTCGCCGGTGACGAGCTGGGTCCTGATGCGCCCCGACGGCGCGCCGGTAACGAGCCTCGTGCAATTCGTCGCAGTCCGCCTCGAGGACGACCGCAGCGTGTTCGTGCGCCTCGAGCCCGGAGCGGACGGCCGCGTCGCGTGCCGGGCGCTCCCCGCCGGAAGGTGGCGCCTCGAGGCGCCCGTTCGTGGGAGGTTCCCGATCGCCGACGTCATCGAGGGTGACAACCCTCCGATCGAGCTTGTGATCGAGCGCTGACGACGCCCGCGCTACAATCGACGTCCGAACGATGTCCACTTCGGAGCGCGGACTTCTCCTGCCTCTTCTGCTTCTCGCCGGGGTGGCGGCGGCGATCGCCGTCGCCGCCGCGATGATCGTCTTCACGCCGAGCGGGAGACCCGACACGCGCGCACGGCGCGGCTCGAGCGAGCCGGCGCCGGTCGTCCGGAACCTCCCGACGGTTCGGGACGACGAGACCGATTCGACTCCGGCCCGCAGAGTACGGGACACCGCGCCCGACGCGCCGCCCGCGGAGACGCTCGTCGAAGAGCCCGACTCGCGGCGGCCGGCGAACTGCACCTGCCGCGGCCGCCTCACGTTCGACGACGGCTCGCCGGTCGCGGACGAGCCGGTCTGGCTCGCCTTGTTCCCCCGCGAATCGGCGCGGACCGGCCGCGACGGACGCTTCGTCCTCGCGGTCGCCCCCGACACCGCGTGCGAGACGGGCCTCATGCTCGGCGAGGAGGAGGGCGCGTTCGCCGCCGGGCAGGTGAGCCTCGCGCCCGGCGAGATCGTCGAGGTCGAGTTCACGATTCCGCGCGGCGTCACGCTCGAGATCACGGTCGCGAAGGAGCGATCGGGCGACGCCGTGATGAACACGCTCGTCCGCCTCGAGCCCGAGTGGCCGGAGGGAAGGGCCGTTCGCGGCCTCACCGACGGTCGTGGCCGCACCGTCCTCCGGCATGCGCCGCGCGCGCCCTACCTCCTCTCGATCGACCGGAGCGATCTCCGGCCGGTGCGAAAGCCGATCGATCTTCGCTTCGCCGCCGACGTCGAGAGATTCCGGATCGAGATGCAGGAGCTCGGACGGCTCGCCGTCCGGGTCGACGGCTGGCCCGAGGGCCGCGTGTCGAGCGTGACCGTGCGGTTCTCGACCGCGGACGGCGGTCTCGAGACGGTCTCGGGCAGCCTCGGCCCCGACGGGCGTGCCGCCCTCGTCGCCCCGCCGGCGGGGAGCTACGAGACCGTCGAGGTCGAGTGCGACGCGTGGGCCGTCGCGCTGCCCGGACTGGACGTGCCGGAGGCCGAGTCGATCGAGATCCGCCTGACGGTGCCCGGCGGCGCGCGCGTCAGCGGACGGATCGCGGACGGCGCCTCGGAAACGATCGCCTCTCCGGGAGTCGTCACGATCACGTCCGCGCGCGGCTGGGATCTCGGCGCGCCGGAGCGGCGCGCGCAGGGACCGGTCCGAGCCGACGGCACGTTCGAGGTGGAGGCCGCTCCCGCCGGCGCCGTCATCTTCACGGTGACCCTCGGCCGGCAGACCGTGCCGATCATCGCGGGCGGCAATATCGACGTGCCGCCGGAGGGGCTCGACGCTCACGTGATCCGCCTCGCGGGCGCGCGCGTCGAGGGACGCGTCACCGGCGAGCCGATGCCGGACGACCAGGTCTCGGTCGTTCCGAGCTACGGCATCTCGGAAGTGGTCCAGTCCGCCCGGCTCGACCCGTCGACCGGTTCCTTCGCGTTCCCGTGGCTCTCGCCGGGCCTCTATCGCTTCGAGCTCGCGGCGAGCCAGGGAAGCTACTCCGAGAGCATCTCGGCGGAGGTTCCGGTGAGCGGCGACGAGGCGGTCTTCGTCGTCCTCGAGCGGCGGACCGCTCCGGAGGTCGCCTTCGTCTTCCGCGACGTCGACGGGCGTCCCGTGACCGGCGAGCGGTTGATTCTCTTCCGGCCGGCGGAGGCGGCCAGGCTTCGCGAGGCCTTTTCCATGCGTTTCGATCTTGATCGCGCGGGAAGAGCGGCGTGCCGGCGCCTCAGGCCCGGCAGGTGGTTTCTCTTCAGCGAGTCGGTCTCCCTCGGGACGATCGATGTCACGGAGGGCGAGACGCCACCGATCACGCTCGTCCTGCCCCGGTGACGGAGTGATTCCGCGAGCGACGGCGGGCGCCCTTTTCTCGGCTCTCTTCCTCCTCGCCTCCTGCCGCGCGACGTCGGCCGTCGCGCCCCTCCCGGCGCCCACCGAGTCCGACGTCCTAAAGTCGTTCGCCGCGGGCCGGACGATCCTCGAGGGCTTCGACAGCGCGGACGGGGACGACTTTCGCGTCGGGGACACGGCGCTCTATGGCATCCGGCTCGACGATCCGGACGGGACGCACGCCTCGTTCGTCCGCGCGGTCGTAAGAAGCGGCGTCCTCCCGGCAAGCACGGCCGCCGTGGTCGACGACGACGCGGGCGGGACGCCACTCCTCGTCTCGCCGTCCTTCTCCGCCATCACGCTGACCCGCCGCTCCGGAGAGAAAACGACGAATGAATCCGGCTTCGTCGTCGTCGAGATCACCGTTTACGACGAATCCGGCGCGCGCACCGGTCGCTCCTTCATCGGAGCCCCGGAGAGATTCCTTCGAGCCGGCTTCTTCGGGCCGTGCCGCCGCGCGAAGTCGCTCCTCGACGGGAGCGGCGCCGCGACGCTCGAGGACGCGATGGAGGGCGGCGCCGACCCCGAGACGGAGCGCGCGCTCGGCGACGAGTTCCTCACCATGATCGCCGCATATCTCTCCTTCCTCGAGACGTTTCGCTCGAGCCCGGACCTCGAGTCGCTCCGGCGCCGCATCGCCGACTCGGTAGTCGAAGAGCCCTCACTCCTCTCGGTCGTCTTCAAAGGCTTGACGCTGCAGCTCCGTCCGAGCCTCGAGACCGTCGCGGCGGAGACGCGCGCCCTCCCGGCGCCTTCGGACGATGCCATCCGCTACTCCACCACCATGCGACTGAACGACACGCTGGCTCTCGTCCTCGACCTCGCCGTCGTCGAATCGCGCCCGCCGCTGGCCGTCGTCGCGGGCGTGATCGCCCTCGACGCGGCTCATCCCTCGCATCCGGAGCGCCGGTTCGCCGCGCGCCTTTTGGCCACGCGGCGAGGTCCGGCTACAATCGAGGCGCGATGACGATCTCGAGCCTTCTCCTCTCGATTCTCCTCGCCCTTTCTCCCCCCGCATCCGACTACGAGAAAGACGTCGCGTTCGCGCTCGAGACGCTGGAGAAGAAGTGCGGCCACTTCTTTCAGCTCAAGAGAATCGACTGGAAGGCCGTGGCGCGCGAGTTCAAGAAGGAGGCGAAGTCGGTCAAGGACGTCGAGGACCACTTCCGCCTCCTCATCCGGCTCCTCGCGCGCCTGAAGGACGGCCACGCCGAGGTGCGCCCGCTCGACAAGGCGAAGGGCGTCCGCCCGCCCGAGGAGTTCCGCGAACGACGCGAAAGCCCGGGGATGTTCTGGTGCCGGATCGGCAAGGACACCTTCGTCAAGACCGTGTTCGGCAGCGCCGCCTCCTCGAACGTGAAGCCCGGGCAGAAGATCCTCAAGGTCGACGGGAAGCCCACGGACCGCTGGGTCGAGGAGCGTGTCGCGGAGCTTTCCGACCTCCGGAGCTTCTCGACCGACCAACAGGCGCTCTTCGCCGCGCTCCACTGGGGCCTCTCCGACGCGCCGGGGAAGCGCATGAAGCTCGATCTCGAAGGCGTCGACGGGAAGAAGACGTCGCGCACGGTCGCGTGCGACAGAGGCGGCCCCGCGATCTTCGGGCCCGCGTTTCCTCCCGCGGGACTCGTCACCGGGGGCGACCTCTCGCACGCGAAGACGAAGTCGGGCTTCGGGTACGTCCACCTCCGCCGCTGCCCCGGCGACCTTCCCGAGCGCATGGACGAGATCCTCGAGGCGCTGGGCGAAGTGCCGGGGCTCATCCTCGACTTCCGCGGCAACGGCGGCGGCGGCTTCGACCACGACGCGCTCGTCGGCCGGTTCGTGCCGGAGGGAAAGTCGATGTCGTTCGGCAAGACGTACCGGAGCGCCGGGCCGCGACCGTACGGCGGGCCGGTCGTCGTCATCGTGAACGCGACCGTCGTCAGCGCGGGCGAGACCGCGAGCGGGTCCTTCAAGGAGGACGGCCGTGCGTACATGATCGGCGAGAGCCCGACCGCGGGGATGTCCTCGTCGAAGGAGACGATCGAGCTCCCCTCCGGCCTCTTCGCGCTCTACGTCTCGGTCGCGTCGAACAAGGGCCGCTTCAACGACGGCCGCGGGATCGAGGGGATCGGCGTCGTCCCGCACGAGATCGTCGAGTTCGACCCGAGAGACCTCGACGCGGGCCGCGACACGCTGATCGAGCGGGCCGAGGCGATCCTGCGCGACTTCCCCGCGGCGATCGTCCCGTACGAGCCCAAGGCGTTCGGCTGGGACGGCTAGCCCGCACTATTCACGAAGCCGAGCGGTTCTGGACGGGTCTCGACGCCGATCTCCGCGTCGAGCCTCCTCGTCGACCATTTGGTCGACTTCGTCGTCTCTCCTTGATTTCGAC
>Ga0187892_10000755_pt1 | contig 81193 bp, 73 predicted proteins | sample MA1701073metaG_FD_139345 | JGI IMG/M metagenome (GOLD analysis project Ga0187892, IMG submission 139345) | Bio-ooze microbial communities from a basaltic lava cave in the Kipuka Kanohina Cave System on the Island of Hawaii, USA - MA170107-3 metaG ... | reverse complement strand
GGATGCTGGATGAGCTGAAGGCGCGCTCGAAGCGCGAGTGGGTGCCGGCAGATGCATACCCTGGGGCGTATGCCCTGCTCGGCGAGCGGGATCAGGCCTTCTACTGGCTGGAACGAATGTACGACGAGCAGAATGCCAACTTGACCTGGCTGAAAACGGATCCAGTCCTGGTACCCATGATCGGATCCGACCCTCGGTTCACCGCCCTCCTACGGAGAATAGGTCTCGCGAAGTAGCCAGTCTAGAGCCCGGATCTCGGGCGCAAGGACAGCCCCTTCACACGCCTTGGTTGAGCAATCGTGCCATCACTTCGTCCGCGCCGGTGTCGGCGCTCGCCCCTTGGCAAAGAGACCAGCCGACTCACCAACGGCCGTAGCCTGCCGAACACCCGTTGGCGCTCCTGAGGACGCATGAAGCAGCCGGATGCGGATCGCCTGTGGATACTCCTGACATCCCCTGCTATGAACGCGAGCCGCTTGCTGAAAAGCTGCGCCTTGGACCCGGGTGGCCGAGGCGTATCACCGGGTCTTTATGCCATCGGCGGCGGACCTTCCGACTTGGAGCATTCTGTAAGGTCGAGCCCAGGGCCGGCGGCCGGCGTCGGCCCCGGGCTCGGCCTCCACGACCCGTTTATGAGGACTTCGCTCCCAGCCGGGTGCCGGAACCCCGCCGCGGGAGCCGCACAGTAGCGATCGGGGCGCGCGCCGGGTGGTGACGCGGGATCGAGCCGGACGGGGTGCTACGGCAGGAGATCGGCGACGGCGATCCCGGCGGCGGGAGCGGCGAGCGGGCGCACGCGCTGTTCGGGCCCGAGCACCTCCACTACCCTGTAGTCCCAGCCGTACGGAGCCGAGGATGAGGGCGCCGGCTCCCGGCGTACTTCCAGCACGCGGTCGACCAAATTCACGATCCAATACTCTGGGCGTCCGGCCCGCGCGTAAAGGCTCGCTTTGCGCTCGCGGTCGAAATCGAGGCTGGAGAGCGCGACCTCGACCACCAGCACTGGGTCGGCCGGGTGCGCATCCGCGTAGTCTCGCGGTCCGCCGCGGACGACGGCCACGTCCGGCTCAGGCTCGGAGGCGTCGTCCAGGGCGATCGGGCCCTGCGCGCGCACCTCCCAGACCGGCCCCAGCGCCCGCGTCAGCGCCACCTCGACGAGCCTGACGGCGGTGTAGTGCGACGAGCTCTGCGGCTCTGACACCAGCAGCAGGCCGTCGATCAGCTCGACGCGCTCGCCCGGCTCGAACACGCCCTTCTCGACGAGCTCCTCGTACTCGACGCGCGTCCACCGCCGCACTGGCAGATCTCGTTCGGGCATGCGGTTTCTCTTCCGGGACTTTACTCACGGCGCCCGCCAGCCGTCAATGTCCCCCGCCGGCGACACCCTCGGCGTCCCGGCTCGCCGTGGACGCGGCTCGAGGCAGGAGGCGTTCGGCACCGCGGCGAGCCGCAACAGTCCCTTTCTGTCCGCCAATAGCGGGCACCGTAGTTGTCCAGGAATGGCTCTTGACGTAGAGTGCTCGGCGAGACCTGGCGTTCGGGAAGGCGCATTCGTGGACCACTACTTCGGACTGGGTCCCTTCGTTCTCAGCTTCGGCGAGCGGCACGGCCAGCGTACGCGACCGATGGACTCGATCCATATGTTCGGACCGGCATGGCCGTGAGCACCTCGACGCGCCGGCTGGCGACCATCATGTTCACCGACATGGCCGGGTACAGTGCGCTGACCCAGCGTAACGAGGCCCTCGCGCTCGAGCTGCTTGACGAGCACCGCGAGGTGCTGCGCGAGGTGTTCGCCGCGCCCGGCGGCCGGGAGATCGAAGCGTGGCCCCGGTAGTGGAAGCAGGTCGAGGTGAAATGGTCCACGTAAGCAGGGCCAGTCTGGGCCAGGCTACGACATCATCGGCCGGCCGTCGCGACCACCTCGCGTGCCCAGGCCTGGTCCTCAACGCTCAGAGGAGGAATGGGTGACCCGGCGTAGTCGATCCGGCGCCCGAAGCCGCCCTTCTCGTACGTCTCGTCGAGGATCGCCTGGAGATCGAGGACGGCCGGACGATCTCCGGCGAGCAGCGGGATAGCGACCCTGGGGAGGCGGTCCCTGAGACCGAACGGGTAGACCTCCCGGCGGCTGCGGGTCGTCGCGGGACTGACGACGACTCGATAGCTTCCCGCGCCGTGCCGGTGGCGGGGCAAGGCGACCGTGGGCTCGCCGTCGCGCAGCAGGTCGACCTCGACGAGGCTCGCCGTCGACGCAAGAACCTCGGCCTGCTTGCGCTGATACAAGTCACGTCCCGGGCCCGGGCGCTTGTTGCTCGGAGACAGGACCTCGATCAGGGTCACCACTCGGTCTCCGGAAGCACCATCGAAGATCTCGAGGAACACTTCTCGCTGCTCGACCTCGGGCACTAGCACGACGACGGGACAGTCTGCACCAATCTCCAGCTCGGGCCGACCGCGCTCGCGTGTCTCGAGGACGGACACGTCCGGGTAGTAGCTCTGGTCAGGAACCTCGATATAGACGCGCTCGCCGATGGACACAAAGTACCGGTCGCCTACCTGTCCCTGGAGCGCGTCGGAGGCGTACGTGATCATCCGCTGATGCGCGTTTGGCCAGCGGGCCGGATGTTCCAGCCAGGGGTCCATGCCCGGGAACGGGCTACGCGCTCGTCGTTCCATCCAGCCGTAGTGTATCCCCTGGCTCTACAGGACGCGTCGAAACCCGGCTCGCGGTATCGGGCGACTGAAGCTCGACAGCATTGAGGAAGAACGCCGGCGCGCCAGGTGGAACCGCCAGACCAGGGCGCAGTGTGACATAGGTGTAGAGCCTGAGGGTCGGAGCGGAGGGCCGCGTTCCCGCGCGTCGCGCGCAGCTCGTCGCCCGCCAGGCCGAACAATGCGCTGACTCCGTCGTCGGCGATGTACCGCCCACCGTCGGTCATGGCCCATCCAGCCGTACCCAATCGCTCTTCCAACCGGTAGGCCGACGCGTCGGGAGTGCGGAGCTGCCACCGTCGCCGACCGCGCCAGAGCTCGTGACGGGAACAAGACGTCCCTCGACCGGCGAGGACACAAGCCCGGCAGTGGCCTTCCGCCGTGATCCGGGGAGGCGGCATCGCGGCGCGGCCGGCTCGAGCCCGACTTGCGCGGCGCGGGCGACTCCGGTAGAGATAGCGTCGATGGCGCAGCCCCATCCGCTTGTCTTCGACTCGCGGCTCGCTCCGGCTGGAGGCACCGGCGGACTCGAGGGTCCCGCCGACCTTTCGGGTGGGACGACCGGGTGTCGGCCTGGCGCACAGCCGCGCCACAAGCGCTCAACCGGTTGCTATTTGATCACCCACAAGGATGCACCATGAGGGATGCAACATGAAGATCACCAGGCTTGACGTGTACATCTTGCGGGCCCCCGACATCGGGCGTCCGCACTGGGTGAGTCATTTCGTCGTGCCGAGGGCCAACGAAATCCTGGTGCGTATGCATACCGACGAGGGGATCGAGGGCATCGGCATCGCCACCAGCTATACACCCGTCGAAGCCGCGATCCACGCCTTGCGCAGCGGTATCGGCGACCAGATCATCGGGGCCGATCCGCTGGCCCCGGAACGATTGTACGCAAAGCTGTTCGCGCTGACCTGGCAACGCCTGGCCCACCAGAAGGGCTGGTCCCGGGAAGCGCTGGTGCGGATTTCCGCGGCGGTTGACATCGCAGCCTGGGACATCGTCGGCAAGGCGGCTGGACTGCCGCTCTACCGGCTGTTTGGCGGCTACCGCAGCGACGTGCCGTGCTACGTGACGTGCGCCTACTACCGCGACGGCAAGGACCTGGTCGAACTCCGCGACGAGCTGGAGATGCTGAAGGCCCAGGGGCACACGGGCTTCAAGGCCAAAGCGGGAGGGGTCGGCCTGGCCGAGGACATCGAGCGACTGGCCGTCGTCCGGGGCGTGATCGGCGAGGACAAGGACCTCATGGTCGACGTCAACCGGGGCTGGGACCTGGCCACGGCCATCGAGGGGGCGCGCCTGCTGGAGCCGTTGCGGCCACGCTGGCTGGAGGAGCCGGTGCGCTGGGCCGACGATCGCCGCGAACTGAAGCTGCTGGCCCGGCAGACCCGCATTCCGTTATCCGCGGGCGAAAGCGAACTGACCAGCTATGGCTGCCGCGCGCTGCTGGAAGAAGAGGCAATCCAGATTCTGCAGTTCGATTGCACGATGATGGGCGGCTTCACCGAAGGCCGGAAGCTGGCGGCCCTGTGCGAGCTGCACCATGTTCAAGTCGCGCCGCACCACGACTGCTTCATCCACGCCCATCTCGTCGCCGCCAGTCCCGCGGGATGTATCGTCGAGTCCTTCACCGACCCGGAACGAGACCCGCTGCAGGCCGAGCTGTTCGAGGATCCCCCGCCGATCGCGAACGGACGGCTCACCCTGAAAGAAGCACCCGGATTGGGGCTGACCCTGTCGAAAGCCGCCCTGGCGAAGTTCGGCGAGCAGATTCTTTGACCTGACGCCCAGTGGCCCCTCCCCAGAGCGGCCGGCTGGAGCCCGACTTGCGCGGCGGGGGCGACTCCGGTAGAGATAGCCTCGATGGCGCAGCCCCATCCGCTCGTCTTCGACCGCGGCTCCCTCCGGCTGGACGCGCCGGCCGACTCGAGGGTTCCGCCGTACTTCGTGTGGGACGACCGGGTGTCGGCCTGGCGCACGGCCGCGATCAACCATGCGCGACTGCGGGAGGACGCGGCGGAGTATCGGCTGGGCCTCGACGACGGCGCCGAGCGCTACTTTCCGGCGCCGGCCCTGACCGTGAAGCTCCCGCCGCTGCGGTCGGACCAGCTGGCGGCGATCGAGGCGTGGGAGCGGGCCGGGCGCCGGGGCGTCATCGTCAAGCCGACGGGGACCGGCAAGACGGAGATCGCGCTCTCGATCATCGCGCGGCACGCGGCGCCCACCCTCGTCGTGGCCCCGCTCCGGGACCTCATGTACCAGTGGCAGCGGCGAATCCGGCTGGGCCTCGGGTTCGACGCCGGCGTGCTGGGCGACGGGCGCCGGGAGATCTGGCCGATCACGGTCACGACCTACGACAGCGCCTGGATCCACATGAAGGACATCGGCAACCGGTACCGCCTCATCGTGTACGACGAGGCGCATCACTTGCCGGGTCCGTCGCAGCACGAGAGCGCGCTGGACTGTCTGGCCCCGATGCGCCTCGGGCTGACCGCGACGCCGTGGCGCGCCGACGGCCGGGACGAGCTGCTGGCGGAGCTGATCGGCCCGAAAGTGTTCGAGGAGGATCTGTCGGGCGCGCGCGGGCGCACGGTCGCCGACTATACGATCGTCCGCGTGCCGATCTATCTGACCGAGCCCGAGCAGGCGGAGTTCGACAAGCTGTCGCGGCGCATCCGCGCGTACGTCGCCGCGCGCCGCCGCGAGGAGCGGGGCTTCGACTGGCAGGAGCTGGCGCGCCGCTCGCGCACGGACCCCGAGGCGCGCGACATCCTGCGCCGCTGGCGGCGGAAGCTCGCCATCGTCAACCGCTCGGCGGAGAAGCTCCGCGTGCTGGAAGACATCCTGCGCTTGCACGCGGGGGAGCAGTGCGTGATCTTCACCGCGTCGAATCGGATGGCGCTCGACGCGTCGGCGCGCTTCCTCCTCCCCGCGCTCACCTCCCACTCGGACAAGGGCGAGCGGAACCTGGTGCTCGACGGCTTCGGGCAGGGGACGCTCCGGGGGCTCGTGGCCTGCGAGGTGCTGAACGAGGGCTGGGACGCGCCGGCCGTGAAGGTTGGCGTGGTGCTCGGGGGTGACAGGGGCGTGCGGGAGGCGGTGCAGCGCCTCGGGCGCCTGCTCCGGAAGTCGGGCGACCGCGCCGCCCGTCTCTACGAGGTCGTAGTGCAGGAGACCGCCGACGTCGAGCGCGCTCGACGCCGGGGACGAACGGATGCTTACCGCCGCGCTCCGCGTGTATCACTGGGACAGGCAAACCAGCTCGATCTCTTCTGACCGGCTGGACGTCGAGGCCCTCCCGTTCCTGAAGCGGGCGATCACGGTCTACCGGTCACGGGTCGGCCAGCGCCGCGGGGAGGTCCGGAATGCGGCCCGGGCGGGGCTTGAGGGACTCCGGCCCGACCGGATCGAGCCGGTCGTCAAGCTCCTCGATGACACGGCGACGTATGAATGGCCCCAGGGGGCCCGGCAGGCCGAGCGCCGCGTGGCGGTGTTCGAGGCAGCCGCCCGCGCCCACCCCCTGACCGACGTGCGCGAGGCGCGGCAGCTTCTCGGCACGATGTTCGACCCCCCGCCCGGGACCCACGACGAGGCGGTCGCGCGGCTCTACGCCGATTACCCGGAGTTCCACCGGCTCGCGGACTTCCCCAGCGACTACACGGCGGAAGCGCTGCGCGCCGACTACGACCTCGGCCAGGCCCAGGCGCTCCTATTCTCGGCGACCGAGGTGACGGTCGACGCGCGCCATGACTTCAAGCACATCCTGCGCTACTCGCGGCTGGCTCGGCTGCTCCACCGGCTCCACCGGTCGCGTCACGGCTATCGCTTCGTCTTCGACGGGCCGAATTCGGTCTTGCGCCGGACTCACGCCTACGGGGTCGAGTTCGCGCGATTTCTCGCTGCCCTCGTGCGCCTCCGGGACTGGCGCTTGACCGCCGAGATCACGCTGCGCCGGGGATGGCGGCCCTTCACGTTCACGCTGTCGGCGGGGGACGGACTGGGCGCTCACCGGCGGGCGCCCGTCCTCTTCGACTCGCGGCTGGAGGAAGCGTTCGCGCAGCGGTTCGGCGCCGAGCGTGACGGCTGGCGGCTCTCCCGGGAGACAGTCGTGCTGGAGACGGGAGGAACACTGCTCGTCCCCGACTTCGTGTTCCGCCACGCCGACGGGACCGAGGTCATCCTGGAGATCGTCGGCTACTGGACGCCGGAGTATCTCGAGGAGAAGTTCCGCAAGCTGGCCGGCGTGGGCGGGATCAAGCTGATCGTCGCGGTGCCGAAGCGGCTGGCCCTGCGGGCGGAGGAGCTGCCGGCGGCGGTGCTTCCCTTCGCCCGCCGCCTCCTCCTCCATGCCCTCATGCCTCGCCTCGAGGCCTTCCGTTCCGGCCCCGCCGGTCGGTGACTGATTTGTCGCGCAGGCGGCTCACGGACGGCTGCCGCTCGGCGGCCGGGCTGCCGGCCCAGATGTGGACGCCGGACGACGTGCCGCGCTGCGGCGAGGAGATGATCGCGCGGTTCCGATGAGCCACCCCGCGCCATTTCCGATCGTCAGATACCCCGCGCCGGGGAAGCGCACGCCGGTCCTGGTGAGCGTGCCCCACTACGGCACCCAGCCATTGCCCCACATCACCCGCGACGACTACCGCGAGCCCTGGTTCGAGACCTTCGCGTACGGGTTTGCCGATACCTTCGTGGGCGATCTCTACGCCGACCTGGATGAGCACGGGGTCACCGTCCTCGCGACACCGTTCTCGCGCATGTTCGTCGACGTCAACCGTCGCCGTGACGACTTCGAGCGGAACGACGGCGAAGTGCGCTCCCGGCGTGGGGTGGTGCGCACCCATACCATGCGCGATGCGCCCATCTTCGCGCGCCCGCTGGGGCTCGCCGAGCTCGAAGAGCGATTGCAGGCGCTCTACGATCCCTACTACTCGGCCCTGGACGATTTGCTCACCGAGCTTCGCCAGGCCTACGGGTACGCGATGCTCATTGACGGCCACACCGGGAGCCCGCGCCGGATGAAAGACCATCAAGTGATCATCGGCACGCGCCACGATACGACGTGCGCCCCTCGACTCGCGGCGACCGTGGCCGCCATATTCACCGGCCACGGCTTCGAGGTGCACGAGAACGTCACTGGCTACACCGGTGGCAACATCGTGGCCACGTATGGCCAACCCCAGACCCGGCGGGTCCACGCGATCCAGCTGGAGATCAACGCGTCGCTGCTGATGACGACCTCCCGCGAGGAGTTCATCGCCCAGGTGTCGCGAGGGGGCGTCCCCGAGAAGGCGGCAGAGAACATCGCCCGTGTTCGCCGGTGCCTCCGGGAGGTGCTGGCGGCTCTGCCCCCGGTCCTCGCGACCGTGCACGAGTGACCACGGTGCTGAGGGCGCGTGCGTGGTCGGGCTACGCGTTGACCTTTGGCACCTGACGCAGCGCTTCCTCGACCTTCTCGGTCGGGTACTCGTAATCCTGGAGCTTCCCGGCCAGGTACGCCTCGTAAGCGGCCAGATCGAAGTGGCCGTGGCCACAGAGATTGAACACGATCGTCTTGGCCGTGCCCGCTTGCTTGCACCGCAGCGCCTCGTCGATGACGGTCCGAACCGCGTGGGCCGCCTCGGGGGCCGGAATGATTCCCTCCGCTCGCGCGAACTGCACCGCGGCCTCGAAGGTCGCGAGCTGGGGCACCGCCACCGCCTCGATCACCTTCTCGTCGTAGAGCTTGCAGACGAGCGGAGCCATGCCGTGGTACCGGAGCCCGCCCGCGTGCAGCGGGGCGGGGATGAACGTGTGACCGAGGGTGTACATCTTGATCAGCGGCGTGAGGCCGACCGTGTCGCCGAAGTCGTACGCGTACTTGCCCTTGGTGAGGCTCGGGCAGGCGCTCGGCTCGACCGCGACGATCCGCAGGTTCTTCGCCTTGCCGGTCAGCTTGTCGGCAGCGAAGGGGAACGCGAAGCCCGCGAAGTTCGAGCCGCCGCCGATGCATCCTACGACGATGTCGGCCTCGGCGCCGGCCTTCTCGAGCTGCTTCTTGACCTCCTGGCCGATGATAGTCTGGTGCAGCAGCACGTGATTCAGGACGCTGCCGAGGGAATACTTGGTGTCGTCGCGCGTCGCCGCGTCCTCGACCGCCTCGCTGATCGCGATGCCGAGGCTGCCCGGCGAGTTCGGATCGCCCTCGAGCACCTTCTTGCCCGCCTGGGTGTCGGGGCTCGGGCTCGGCACGACCTGCGCGCCGTAGGTCTCCATCATGACGCGCCGGTACGGCTTCTGCTGGTACGAGACCTTCACCATGTAGACCTTGCACTGCAGGCCGAAGAAGTTGCACGCCATTGCGAGCGCGCACCCCCACTGGCCGGCCCCCGTCTCGGTCGCGATCCGCGCGACGCCTTCCTGCTTGTTGTAGTAGACCTGAGCCACCGCGGTGTTCGGCTTGTGGCTGCCCACCGGGCTGACGCCTTCCCACTTGTAGTAGATCCGCGCCGGCGTCCCGAGCGCCTTCTCCAGGCGGCGCGCCCGGTACAGGGGCGTCGGCCGCCAGAGCCGTAGCACCTCACGGATCTCTTCGGGGATCTCGATCCAGCGCTCCTGACTCACCTCCTGCTTGATCAGCTCCATCGGGAAGAGTGGCGCGAGATCCTGGGGACCGATCGGCTGTCCCGTGCCGGGATGGAGCACTGGCGGCAGCGGGGTCTTGAAGTCCGCCTGGATGTTGTACCAGCGCGTCGGGAGATCTTTCTCCTCCAGGAGAAACTTGGTGCACGTGCTCTCAGCCATCTCGGCCTCCTTCTGGGGAATCTCGCGGTCCCGCCCGGGAAAGCGCGCCCCACACTACAAGGAGTCTCCCGAGCCTGTCAAATCGGCCCTCGCCGGCTGCTGAAAAAGGCCCACCGGCGTAGTTGGCGCCCTCGGCCGCACGCTGATCATGGCCTTGTAGCCGTGGCGGATGTTGGCCCGGCGCGCCTGCCGCCGGAAGGGGCATGGCCTCACAGGTCGAGCGAGCGGAGGTATTCGCGGTTGCGGCGGGCGCTCTCGACGGGAGTGCCCAGGCCGGGCAGGACGTCTTGCTCGACGACGATCCAGCCGCTGTAGCCATGCCCGGCGAGGGCCACCGCCACCGCGGAGAAGTCGAGCGAGCCGCGGCCCAGCTCACAGAAAAGCCCGCGCCGGACTGCCTCGAAGTAGTCCCACCCCCGCTGTCGAGCCTCGTCGGCGACGGCCGGATGGCAGTCCTTGAAGTGGACGTGCCAGACACGATCGCCGTGGCGGGACAGCGCGGCGAGCGGGTCGCCGCCACCGTAGGTCAGGTGACCCGTGTCGAGGCAGAGGCCGAGGAGTGCCGGATCAGTGCGTCCCATCAGGGCGTCGATCTCCATTGGCGTCTCGACGTAGCCGGCGCAGTGAGGGTGGAACACCGTCCCGAGGCCCGTCACGTCGCGCACCGCGCGGGCGATTCGCATGGCGCCCGCGGCGAAGGTGTCCCACGCGGAGTCCCTGAGGCCGTGCTCGGGACCGATCCGCCCGGCCTGCGCTGTCCGCATTGCGACGGAGCCGTTGTCGTCGGCCAGGACGATCAGCGGCCGCTCGTCGCTGGCGGCGCCGAGCAGCCTGGCGGTTCGGACGGCGACCTCTTCGCCGGCGGCGTGCTCCGCCGGATCGGCCAGGGCAACCGGCACGAAGGCCGCCACCAGGGCAAGCCCCCGCCGGGCGAGCTCACTCCGGAGCCGGCCGGGCTCGGTCGGCATGAAGCCGAGGTCGCCGAGCTCCGTGCCGGCATAGCCGGTGGCTGCCATCTCGTCTAAAACCTGCGCGTAGTCGGGCGCCGGCGCCGCGAGATCGAACTCGAGGGCACCCCACGAGCAGGGCGCATTCGCGATCCGGATCGTCACATGCGTCAGAGGGGGCCTCGACGGCCCCGTCTGAATCCTCCCCCACCTGGATTGCGCGGGCAAAGCCCGCGCTCGGAATCGCGCTAGCCTCGTATCCTCGCGGGGCCTTGCCCCAGTCCGAATCGTCATGGGCCACGATTACGCCGGCGAAGCCAGTGCTGGAACGCGTTACTTCGTCAGCTCGCGCAAGTGACGGCGCGTCGCGTTGCCGGCGGCGTCGTGCGCAACCGCCGTCAACGCGACTCCGTCAGCGACTCGCGTACGTGATGGCGCGGGCGCTGTCCGCGGACGCGCGGACGGCTGAGCTCGCGAGCCCTATTCAGGAACCCGCGCAGACCTGCGCCGCCCTGTGACCAGCCTCCCTCGCTTGTGACCAATGCGCGCGAGGCGCCCCTACAGAAAGTTGCGCTCGCGGTGCCGGGCCTGCTCGTACGCGTTGCGCGCCTGGCGCACGGCGTCGACCTCCGAGACCTCGGCGACCGGGACGTCCCACCACGATTCGTAGCTCCCGACGCGCCGTGCGCGGTCCACCGGGACGACGATCACGCTCGTCCGATCGGCCTGCTGCGCCTCGGCGAGCGCGCGGCGGAGCGCTCCAGGGTCGCCGGCATGGCAGGCGAGGGCGCCAAGGCTGGCGGCGTTGGCCGCGAAGTCGACCTGGAGGACGTCGCCATCGAGCTGGCCGGACGTGAGGTTGCGGTAGCGGTACTCGGTGCCGAAGCCTGCCGAGCCGACCGACTGTGACAGTCCAGCGATGCTGGCGAACCCGGCATTGTCGAGCAGGACGATCGTCAGCTTGATCCGCTCCTGGATGGCCGTGACGATCTCCTGGGCCAGCATGAGATACGACCCGTCCCCCACCAATACGTAGACGTCCCGCTCCGGCGCGGCCAGCTTGACGCCGAGCCCGCCCGCAATCTCGTAGCCCATACAAGAGTAGCCGTACTCGAGGTGGTAGCCCTTGGGATCGCGCGCCCGCCAGAGCTTGTGGAGATCGCCCGGCAGGCTCCCGGCGGCGCAGACGACCACGTCCTCCGGACGTGAGAAGTCGTTGACGATGCCGATGACCTCCGCCTGACTGATGCCGGGGGCTGGCGGAGGATGGGTGAGCCGGTCGACCTCGGTGTTCCACTCGGCACGGAGCCTCGCTACACGCTGGCGGTAGTCCGCGCCGAACCCATAGCCGGAGAGCTGATCGGCCAGCTCGTCGAGGCTCACGCGCGCGTCTCCGACAAGGGGCAGCGCCAAGAGCTTGGACGCGTCCATCTCGGCGACATTGATGCCGACGAATCGAACCGCGGGATGGCCGAACGCGGTCTTCGAGGCGGTCGTGAAATCGGTGAGGCGGGAGCCGACCGCGAGGACCAGGTCCGCCTCGCGCGCCATGATATTGGCGGCGCGGGTGCCGGTCACGCCGATGGCGCCGAGCGCCTGCGGGTGATCCCAGGGGAGCGATCCCTTCCCGGCCTGCGTCTCGGCGACGGCGATGCCGGTCAGCTCGGCGAGCCGGCGTAGCGCACCAGTGGCGTCGCTGTAGATCACGCCACCGCCGGCGATGATGAGGGGCGCGTGGCTCGACCGGACGAGCGCGGCGGCGTGGCCGAGGAGCTCGACGTCGGGTCGCGGCCGGGGGACGGGCCAGACCCGCTTCTCGAAGAGCGCCTCGGGATACGGGAACGCCTCGGCCTGGACGTCCTGCGGTAGGGCGAGCGTCACGGCGCCCGTCTCCGCCGGCGACGTGAGGACGCGCATCGCCTCGGGCAGCGTGGCGATGATCTGCTCGGGGCGGTTGATGCGGTCCCAGTACCGCGAGACCGGCTTGAAGCAGTCGTTCACCGACAGCTCCGGGGACCACGGCGATTCGAGCTGCTGCAGCACCGGAGCCGGTCGCCGCGTCGCGAAGATGTCGCCGGGCAGGAGAAGTACGGGCAAGCGGTTGATCGTCGCGCCCGCCGCGCCGGTGACCATGTTGGTTGCCCCCGGGCCGATCGACGTGGTGCACGCAAACGCGCGGAGCCGGTCGTGCATGCGGGCGAACGCGGCGGCGGTGTGGACCATCGATTGCTCGTTTCGGGTCTGGTAGTAGCGGAACCCATCACGCGCCTGGTGGAGCGCCTGGCCGATGCCCGCCACATTCCCGTGACCGAAGATCCCGAACATGCCGGCGAAGAACGGCTGCTCGCGGCCGTCCCGGGTGACATGCTGATGGCGCAAGAACTCGACGAGCGCCTGCGCCATCGTGAGCCGGCGGGTCTTCACGATGGCCTCCATGATTCTGGCGAGCGACCGGTCCGCAACTCGAGCGGACCCAGCGAACGCGTGTTCCGAGCGTCGGATTCCGGCGCCTCCTTCACGCGGACGCTGGGCTCAATGACCGCAGGAAACACGAGTTCCTTGAAGCTCCCCCGGATGGCTTCACGGAGGCGTCCGACCCTGATGAGCGACTGCGCCGAGGCTGGCCGGCTATTTGGGTTGTCGCCCCTCGCGTCAAGGGTGTCGACGGGCGAAGAGTAGGTGCCTGGGACCGTGAATCGGGAGAAGAAGAGCGGGTTCACGCGATCTCCGTGAGCGCGACCGGGCGGCCGGCCCGGAAGCTCTTGGTGGCGGCCTCCGCGACTCGGATCGACTCGAGCGCGTCGAGGGGGCCCGGCGTCGGCGTCCGACCGGCTCGCATGGCGTCAACGAACGCCTGGACTTCCAGGCGGTAGGCGTCCCGAAACCGGTCGATGAACCAATGGTAGTAGTCCCCAGTCACGCCACCCTCACCGTAGGTCCACACGGGCGTCGCCCGCTCGTTCTCGACGACGATCTTGCCCCGTTCACCCTGGACCTCGGTCCGGATATCGTACCCGTACACTGCCCGCCGCGAGTTCTGGATCACGCCGAGCGCGCCCGAGCGGAAGCGGAGGGTGAGGATCGAGGTATCGGCGTCGCCGAGCTCGCCGATGCGCGGGTCGACCAGCGCCGCGCCGAGGGTGTTCACCTCGGCCACCTCGCCACAGAGGAACCGCGCGATGTCGAGGTCGTGGATCGCCATGTCCTTGTAGATCCCCCCGGAGCCGCGGAGGTACTCGAGCGCGGCCGGCTCCGGGTCGCAGGTGAGGGCCCGGAACATCTCGATCCGCCCAACGGTGCCGGCGTCGATGCGCGCGCGCGCCCGAGCGAACCCCGGATCGTACCGGCGCTGGAAGCCGATCTGGAAGGCGACTCCGGCATCCTCGACCGCAGCCAGCGCGGCACGGGTCTCGGCCACGTCGAGGGCGACCGGCTTCTCCGAGAAGATCGCCTTGCCGGCGCGGGCCCCGGCCGAGATCTGCGCCGCGTGCAGCGAGGTCGGCGAGGCGATGAGAAGCGCGCCGATCCGGCCGTCAGCGAGGATCCGACCGAAGTCGTCGGTGGCGTACGCGCCGTGGGCGGCCGCCCGCTCGGCGGCCGCGAGGTTCATATCGACGACCGCGGCCAGCTCCGCGCCCGGCACCGAGCCGGCCAGGTGGGCGGCGTGCAGGGCGCCGATCCGGCCGGCGCCGATCACGGCGAAGCGGAGGACGCCGGTCACCGCGCCGCCCTCACCACAGCGGTGACGGCGCGGAACCCTCGCGTCGCGATCTGGAGCGGATCGGCGGCCCAGTGAGCCGGATTGAAGGTCTCGAGGCTGAAAGGCCCGGCGTAACCACGGGCGCGGAGGTCGCGCATGAGATCCGAAAGCCCGATCACGCCCTCGAGTGGGAGAAGGCGGTCAGCATCCTCGAGCGCATGAAGCGGCTTCTGCGGCAGATCGTTCAGGTGGACCATGGCCAGCCGATCCACCGGGAAGCCGTCGAGCGGCGGGCTGCCGCTCGCGTGCCAGTGGGCGACGTCGAGAATCAGGTCCACTCCGTCTATGTCGCTGACGACCCCACCGGCGAGCGCGGGCGTGCCGATGGGGCAATCGGGGAACCCGAGGAACTCGAACGCGACCCGCACCCCAGCGACGGCGGCGAGGTCTCGCGCCCGGGCGAGGCCATCGCGCGTGCCGGGGAGCCCGCGCCGCGGTCCGAGCCCCGGAACGCGAGCCGGCACGGCGAGCAGGTATGGCGCGCCGAGAGCGCGGCAGATCTCGAGTCGCGGCGGCATGTCGGCCGCGAGCGTATCGAGATCCGACCCGCCATCTGGGCGGAGCCCGAGCCGCACCCCATTCAGGCTCCAGACTTCGTCCGGGCGGACCGTCGCGGCAGCGGCGCGCAGCTCGGGCGCGGCGCCGACCAGCCGTTCCGCGCGCGCCTCGATGCCCGCGAAGCCGGCCTCGCGGGCCACCGCGAGCTGGCAGTCGGTGGGAGTCGTCATCACCGTCGCGCCGTTGAGGTAGAGGTGGCCGCGGCGCTGGTCAGCGTCGCGGGGGGCGACCGTCTCGGCGTCATGCATGCGTATGGGTCCTTCGGGAGCGACGTGGCCCCCGCCCGGGCTGCGATCGGACACGCCGGAAGCGCGGCCGGCCTCACCGGCGCCGCGCGCGATCGTGTCACCCATGGCCGTGGTACGTCGCACCAGCGACACCGATCCTGCCACGTCCGCCGGGAGGCGTCAAAGCGGGAGTGGCGCCATCACGCCCGTTCCCCGCACGAGGTCAGTGCTACCTCTCGGATCTCGCGCGGGCTCGACGATCGCGACCCGTCCAGCCAACCCATAGAGCCATCTTTTGGTAATGTGGCTGCCATGCCGCCAGCGCGCGACGCGGTCGGCCGGTGCGGGATCGCGCTGGCCGGACTCATCTTGGCGGGGTGCTCGATGTGGATCGACCAGTTCATTTTCTTCCCGGACCGGCGGGTCGGCCCGCCGCCGACCGGTGTCGAGGAGCGCTGGATCGCCACGCAAGACGGCCAGCGTCTCCATGCCTGGTACGCGCCCCGCCGTGGCTCCGGCCCGGTGCTCGTATGGTCTCACGGCAATGCCGGCAACATTGATTCCCGCCGCGACGTCTTGCGAGCGCTGGCCGCGCGCGAGCTCGGGGTGTTGGCCTATGACTACCGCGGCTATGGACGGAGCGACGGGTCGCCGACCGAGCCCGGCGTGTACGTCGACGCGGCGGCCGCCTTCGACAGCGAGGTCGAGCGTGGGACCGATCCCGGCGCCATCGTCTGCTTCGGCGAATCTCTCGGCGGGGCGGTCTCCATCGAGGTCGCCACGCGGCGCCAGTGCGGGGCGGTCATCGTCGTCTCGACGTTCACGCGACTGGCCGATGTCGCCCGCCGCCATTACGGCCCGCTGGGGGCGATCGCCGGCAGCCGCTTCGACTCGCTGGCGCGGATCGAGCGGGTGTCGGCGCCGATCCTCGTCGCCCACGGCGACCAGGACGAGATCGTCGCCTTCGAGCTGGGCCAGCGTCTGTTCGCGGCGGCGCCCGGGCCGAAGCGCTTCGTCAGCCTGAGCGGCGTCCATCACAACGACATCCTGGAGCGTCCGGCCCTCCTGGACGCGATCGCCGAGTTTGCCCGCAAGGCGGTGGCCGAGCGCCGCCGCCCGAAAGTATGAGGGCCCCGCCTCACCCCACTGCCCTTCGCGATCTGGATCGGGTGGTGCGGGAGCCGCGGGTTCTCTGCCTGCCCGTCTTGACCGAAGCGACCTTCCTGCTCCGCCGTTCCGCTCATCGCGCGCGCCTCCGTGACTTCCTGACCGAGTTCTCGGTGCTGGCGTACCGAACCGACGATGAGCTGCACCTGTGGGATGACGTGTTCGACTGGCTGGCCCGGTACGAGGCGCACGATCCCGATTGGACGGACGGGTACCTCGCGGTCGTCTCGGGACGGGAGCGACGGTTCAAAAGTCTGGACGTACGACCGCGAGTTTCGGTCGGTCTGGCGGCGGCTCGACGGCACGCGAATCCCGCTCGCGGTGGCCTGAGCAGGCTGCTGAAAAAGGCCCATCTGCTTCGTTGGCGCCCACGGCCGCACGCTCAACGTACAGGGAGTACGCCTCGCGTGCGGCCTGCAGGCGCCGCCTCGCATCTGGACCTTTTTGAGCAGCCTGCGGGTTTTTCCGCAACCTGTCTAAGGCGCAGCGCGCACGCGGCGGCCCTCACTGCCCGCGGATGACGCCGAAGGTGAGGCCGGCCAGGACGTAACGGCGGGCCAGGACCATGAGGCCGAGAGGCACGGCGATGGCGAGGGCGCCAGCGGCGGCCATGTCGTTCCAGATGATCTGGAACTGCGTCACGAGGCCTTGCACGCCGACCGGGAATGTCTGCGCCCGCGGGCTGGCGGTGAGGATCAGCGCGAACAGGAATTCGCTCCAGGCGAAGGCGAAGATGATGACGCCCGAGGCGAGGATCCCGGGCGCGGCCAGCGGCAGCAGCACCCGGCAGAAGGCCATCCAGCGGCTGGCGCCGTCGACGAACGCCGCCTCCTCGATCTCGGACGGGATCTCGGCGAGGAAGCCCTTGAGCATCCAGATGGCGAACGGGAGGTTGAAGACCGTGTAGATGAGGATGAGGGCGAGCGGGTGATCGTAGAGGCCGAGCCCGCGGACGATGGCGAAGTAGGGCACGACGACGGCGACGGGCGGGAGGAAGCGGAGCGACAGTGCCCAGTTCAGGACACCGAGCCGAAGGCGTCTGGAGACCTTGAGCCGGGTGATCGGGTAGGCGACGGCGAAGCCGATGGTGAGCGCGATGACGACGGTGGCGCCACAGACGAGGATGCTGTTCTCGAGGAGGCCGAGGAAGCCGCGGGTGACGAGGACGCTCGAGAACGCGTCCAGCGTGGGCTCGAGCGGATAGAGGCTCGGCGTGACCCGATACAGCTCGCCCTCGCCCTTGAGGGCGGTGACGAGGAGCCAGTAGAGCGGGAAGGCGTAGACGAGTCCGACTGCGCCGAGCACGGGCACGGCGACGAGGTGCCAGAGCTGGGCGGGGCGGCGACGCGGCATCAGTCGCGCTCGAGCGGCAGGAGGCGGGTCGCGGTCGCGTAGAGGAGGCTCATCGCCAGCATGACCAGGACGGCGAGGGCCGCCGCCTCGCCGGTGTCGAAGAACTTGAAGGCGACGCGGTAGAGATAGACGCTGAGAAGCTGCGTCGTGGCCCCCGGCCCGCCGCCGGTGAGGATGAAGATGTGGTCGAAGACGCGCAGCACATCGGCGAGGCGCCAGAAGAGGACCAGGAGGAGGAGCGGCCGAAGGTACGGCAGCTCGATCCGCGAGAACAGGGTCCACCGGGTGGCCCCGTCGACCTGCGCCGCGTCGATCGACTCGCGCGGCACGGTCTGGAGCCCCGCGAAGCAGACGAGGTAGACGAAGGGCGTCCATTGCCAGACGTCGACGCTGGCGACCGCGAGCATCGCGGTCTCACGCCGGGAGAGCCAGGGGATCTCGGCCTGCACGAGGCCGGCGAGCATCAGAAGGTGATTCAGCACGCCGTACCCCGGGGCATAGATGAGGCGCGCGATGACGCCGACTGCCACCGGGGGAATGACGATGGGGAGGGTGGCGAGGACGTACACGGCCATCCGGATCCGCGCGGAGCGGACCGTCCGGTGGACGAGAAGGGCGAGCCCGAGGCCCCCCAGAATCTCGGCAGGGAGCACGATGCCCGCATAGATCCCGGTCGCCGCGAGCGCCTCGTAGAGAAGGGGATTCTCGAGCGCGGTAGTGTAGTTCCGGAGGCCGACGAAGTCTCCGCCGCGCGTCGCGCGAAGGGACTGGTCCACCGCGAAGAGGAGGGGATACGTTACGACGACGAAGATGGTTCCCAGGACCGGCAGGAGGATCGCGTAGGCGAGTCGCTCCTGCCGAGCGAGGGGCCCGGGCTCCCGCGTCCCTTGGCCCAGGGACGCGGATCCGGCCTGGAGTCGCGAGTCGCTCGCCGACTCCAACGCGGAGAGCCGTCAGTACCCGGCCTTCTTCATGAGGGCCCGGATCTCGGTTGCCGCCTTCTTGGTCGCGTCCTCGGGCGTGGCGAGGCCGGCCAGGGCCGCGTTCAGGTTGGTGCCCAGGATTGTCTCGACCGCGTTCCACTGATCGGTGCGGGGCCGCCAGTTGGGGACGGCATCGAGCGACTTCGCGAGGGCCGCAAAGTAGGGGTTCTTGTCGTTCATCGCCGTGTCCGTGAGGATGCTCGTGCGCGACGGGATGCCGCCGGCCTCCGCGTACGCTTTCTGGACCTTCGGTGAGGTGACCCAGACGATGAAGTCAGCGCCGGCGCGGCCGTTCTTCGAAGCCTTGGGAATGGCGAGGAGCCAGTTGCCCATCATCCCGTAGCCCTTGCCGCTCGGGCCCGCCGGCATCGGGATGTAGCCCACCTTGCCGATCGTCTTCGAGACCTTGGGGTTCTCGACGATCCCCGTCACCTCGCCCGGCCAGACGGTCGACTGGTAGGCCTGACCGATGGCCATCAGGCGCGAGCGGTCGGCGGCGTCGATGTTCTCGGCGCCGGACGGCGCCACGCTCTTCAGGTCGTTCACGAGGAACTTCACCGCGCGGAGCGAGGCAGGCGAGTCGATGACGACGTTCCAGCTCGCGTCGAACACGTCGCCGCCGAACGACCAGAGGATCGGCAGGAAGTCCGCGACGATCGGGTTCGTGGCCGCGCCGCGCACGACGTAGCCGGCCATGCTCCCCGGCTTGTTGAGCTTCTTGGCGTTGGCCAGCACCTCGTCCCAGCTCTTCGGCGCGGGAGAAAGGTCCTTCCGGTACATGAACATCTCGACGTTGCCGACGACAGTGATGCCCAGGAGGTGCTTCGGTTTGCTCTTCTCGCTCGGCGGCACGGGGCCGCGGGGCGGCGGCCAGGTGCCGACGTCGTAGATGACGCCGGGGATGTCGGGGTCCCGCTTGAAGCCGTACGTCGAGTCGAGCGGGGTGAGCCATTCCTCGGTCCCGAACTTGGGCATCCAGGGGTCGTCGAGCATGATGAGGTCGTAGGTCGCAGCCCCGGCCTGGAAGGTCGTGACGAGCTTCTCGTAGAGCGTCGGGTACGGCATCTCGACGATGTCGAGCTTGATGCCGCTTTCCCGCTCGTACGTCGGGGCGACCGCCTTGAGGCCGAGGGACTCGTTGCCGGCGACGGCGGCGATGACGAGCTTGGCCGGCTTCGCCCCCTGGGCCGATACCGGGACCCACGAGGGGAGGAGCGCGACAAGGGCAAGAACGGCGACTACGGTGAGCACCGACCAACCGACCCAACGCTTCATACCGGTCTCCTTGCCTGGATGGCGTGTTCTGGGGTCGACCGCCGCCGAAACGGATCTATGCCTGGACTCGGGCTCGACGATCGTCCTGAAGCCCGTCGGTGTCAAGGGGCTTCGCCAAGCTCCCGGCCGGAAGGCAGGTGAGTTTCGGCCTCCGCCGCCTCCGCCGTGAGGTTGAGCGGGCCGTCCAAACGTCCGACCTCACTGCGCGACGAGCGTGTCCACCCCGGCGCCAAGCAGGTCCTGGGCATCAATCGACCCGTCGGCGAAGGCGCCCGGCGGCGTGGCCACGAGGGCGAAGGTGTACAGGCCAGAAGGCGCGCCGGCAGGCCACGTCAGGTTCAGGATGTCAGGCAGGTTGAGGTACGCTCCGGCCGGGATGGCCAGGTTCTCCGCGTAGGCCGGAAACGTCTCGGGCGGGGCGGACCCGCAGCGCACCGCGAAGTCGGCTCCCCTGTTCGCGAGAAAGACGAGGACGCCGGTCCCTCCGCATCCGAACGCCGGCCCGACGGATCCCGGAAGCACGATGGCGAGATACAGCGTGACAGAGACAGCGCCGCCCGGTCTGATGATTGTGGCGCTCAGCTGGAGGTTCTCGTCCGCCTCGACCGCGTCGCGGTTGAGTGCCAGTGTCAGTGAGAGCGAGGACGTCGCCAGGTTCCCTTCGAGGATGAACGCCATGTCGGCTTCCTCAAGGACGTCACCGAGCGGAATCGCGGACGTCCCCAAGCCGAAGCCGTCGCCCGGGTTGTGCCACCGGGCCTGGGAGCCGACGATCGGCAGGCGAAGGTTCCAGAGCCACTGGCCGCCGGAGGCCGGGCGGACGACATACGCGCCGACCCAGTACGTCCCAGCCGGCAGTGTCGCCCCCCCGAAGTCGAAGACTAGGTTGGCACCGACCTGAGTGCCGATCGTGCGCAGGATCGGGATGGCGGTCAGATCGGGCGAGGCATAGATGCCCGCGACGACGGCAACATTGGCGGCGGGAAGACCGGCTTCACGGCCGAATACCCTGAGGAAGGTAATGTTGAACGCCGTGCCGATCGTGAAGTCGTCGAACGCCGATGCGCTGAACTCTGGACGATCGGGAAGCTCCTGGGAGCCGATGAAGCGTCCCGTGGCTCCGGAGGACTGATCGACGATCACAGCGGCCTGACCGGCGGACTGCGCAGCGAACAGCGCGAGGGCCATCAAGAATAGTGTGGCCTTGATGCGCACTCTGACCTCAACGTTGACCTCCCTCCGAGTTGCGACCACAACGAGCCAGCCCATGGCCACGGCGCGCCGGAGCGTAGTCGGGATAGAGGGGGTCTGGGGATGGAGTCGGCCCCGGCGGGCTGCGCTGCACCCCCTCTCCGGCGCTGACTGCCCGCTCCACGCCCTAGGCCGCCGGCCTCCAACAACCCGAGCCCGCGTCAAACTCGGCGACTGAGGCCACGCCTGGCGGTTGCGATCCTGCGCCAAGGCGAGGGGCCAGTCAACCGCGTAGGTGGGAGGGCGCCAAGGGCGGGCGCGGTGCGGCCCGTCACGATGTCTTTCATGTCATCGAATGTTTCGGTGGGAACGGCTCGCTCAGCGGGCGGCGAGGCAGCGATGCCCGCTGGTTACCAGGGCGGGTTGACGACCACGTACGTGACGTGAACCAGCGTACTACGGCTGGTACTAGGCGCTGCCGCACTGCTGGTCGGGAACCGAGGATTCTCCTTTGACACTGTCAGACGATCATCACTTTTATGTACGCACCTATTGAGGAAAGATCGAAAAGGCAGGGACTTAGCTGGCACCGATAGATCCGGCACTCATTTTGCAGGATGACACGCCATCTGCGCAGGTCCGAAGAGGCCCCGTCCCGACAAGGGTTCCTCGGAGACCATCTGGACGTGAGTCGAGACCGACGGCAACGACTTCCAATGGAGAGTGTGTGTGCTCACACTCAGGGAGGAAGCTATGAAGGAGCTAACGTTGACTCTCATGCTGGCGGCGCTTGCCATGGTGCTGACCGCCACGCCTATTCTCCAGACGGCGCTGCCCAGCGCGGCTCTCGGGATCGCCGCCGCCCAGAACGAACCAGACGGGGATAACAACCAGGAAGGCGACGACGAGCCCGACGGGAACAACAACGACGGCGAGTTCTAGAAACTGAGCGTACGGTCCTCGCGGGTGTCCACGCCCTCGTGGGTGCCCGTGAGGACCCCCGGATTCTCTCCGGTTCACCATCCGCGTCCCCCACTATTTCAGGACGGTTCTTCCTCTGGCGGCATTGCGATCGACGTGAACGGGGACTGCTCGCGCTGGCCGCAGGATTCGTGCGAGCGCGAGCAAGCTCGAGGCCCGACGTCCCGAAGTGACGCGCTTGAGGTCGTCGAGAGATGGGCACGATCAAAAGCCTCGCGCCAGGGGTACTGGTGCTGATCGCCACGGTCTGAGGAGCGGAGTACGTCCCTCCAGGCCGGCTGAAGGTGGGTGCGGCCACGGTGGTCGTCAGGCTGCCGTTGAGGATGAACGCCAGGCCAGGTTCCGGACCTCCCATGACGTCCGAGACCGGAATCGGATTCGTGCCCCAACCCCAGATGCCGCCCGGATTGTGCCATATCACTTGCGAGCCGCTGGCGGGGTAACGGAAAAGCCAGTACCACCAGCTTGCGGAGTAGGGTCGGACGACATGCGCGTGGAGCCAGTACCTCCCGGCCGGCAGCGCGGCCCCTTCGAAGTCGAAGTGGAGGTTGGCACCGATCTGGGTGCCTGGGTGCCGCCCACCTCCAGAATCCCAGAATAGGGGTACTCGACTCGACGTACGGCTTCAAGCGGGACCCCGACATCCCGGGCGTCATCTACGACGTCGGCACCTGGCCGCCGCCCCGCGGCCCCGTGCCGCCGAGCGAGAAGAGCAAGCTGAAGCACCTCCTGGGGGCGGCAAGCTCCCGGCCGGAAGGCAGGTGAGCTTCGGCCTCCGCCTCCTCCTCCCGGCGGCCCGCACCAGGAGACGCGAGGAGAAGGGCGGTGGCGACCGCTGACGGCTCCCGCTCGGGATACGGTTGACAGGGGCCAGCGACGGGCCGAGGATGCTGGCATGAAGGAGGATGCTTGCATGAAGGATGTCGGCTCGTGAGCCATGAGCAGATCATGCTGGTGGTGCTCAGCGGATTTTCCCTCCAGGGCCTCGGCTTGGTCGTGCTCGGCCGGATGCTTCGCGAGATGCAGCGGGAGTCCCTGCGCTTCGTCCCTGAGATCGGCGCCCTCGTCCCTCGCGTACGTCGTCATGGAGGTGCTCTACCTTTGGCTCAAAGCGAAGGGCGTCGCGTGATCAGTCGCGTCGTGCGCGCTGTTGGCATCGGCCTGCTCGGCACGGTCGCGCTGCTCGCCGCAAGCCGAGCCTACGCCCAGACTCCTTATCACGACCCCGCCGGTCGCTTCTCACTTACGGTGCCCCGAGGTTGGCGCATCGCCAACAGCGATAACCAAGCGCTGGTCATCGCGGCGCGCGATGCGTCGGCGACCATTACCTTCGCCGAAGGTGGTGATCCGGCGGCGCTCATCCAGACCTTCCTCGATCAAGTGCAAGGTCAGTGGGACGGGTTGCAGGAGATCAAGCGGGGCGCCACCACAGGCCAACGCGGCTCGTTTGTGTTGTCTTCGGGCACCAATCCGAACGGCGTGCCGTCCTTCTTCCGCATCGCCACCGCTCAGCTCAACGATGGCGTGTTGGTAATGATGGCCACGGTACCTCAGGCACGGTTTGGCCAGTTAAAGACCGCTCTTGAGTCACTCGAAAACAGTGTGACGTCCGCCGGACTCGCCACCGCTCAGCCGGGACAGAAGGCGGCTGCTTCAACCCCGGATCCGCGCCTGGCGGCATTGGAGCAAGCCTACCGGTCCGGGGTGCTCACCGAAGAAGAATACGAGGCCAAGAAAGGCGCTCTCATACAGGCGGCGCGGCCCGCGCAACCGAGTACGAAGCCGCCTAGCAAAGAGGCCGGCAGGCCGGGCGCGGAGTATCACCGCGTGCGGTGGGTGCGCGTCATGGATAACGAAGGTTGGGGCCAGCCGGAAGAGATACTTCGCATGCTCATCCCGTCGCACTGGAAAACCGAAGGCGGTGTGCGCTGGGTTTTGGATCTTGGTTGTCCAAAGAATATCATTCAACTGCAGTTTCGTGCCGTAGCGCCCGACGGCGTGACCGGCATCGAGTTTCTTCCGGGTTACACGTGGGCGTCAAGCGACGATCCCATGATGCAGCAGATCATCCAACAGCAGGCGCAGAACGGCATGGGCTGCAACCCGGGCCCCGTCGTCGGTGCCGTGGACTTCCTGCGCGGCATGGTAGTCCCCCAGGTTCGCCCAGGTGCGAACGTACTGTCCGCGGAATTGTTGCCAACCGCGACCCAGGGCTTGCAGCGATCCTTCACGGCGATCAACCAGCAAAGCGCGGCGGCCGGCCTGCAAGCCATGCACACCGGCGAGGTCGGCCGCGTTCGCATCGCGTACAACTTGGGCCAGCGCGAAGTGGAGGAGTGGATCAGCGCCAGCGTGGTGGCCAACATCAGCGCAATCATGAATACAGCGGCCGCGCTGCAGGGCAATACCAGCGCGACATCGCGCAGCTATCAGATGACTGGCCAGGACATCTATGTCGCGCGCGCCGCGCGCGGTCAGCTTGAATCGAAAGGGGCGCTGTTCGCGCTTATGTACGGCTCCATTCAGTTCAATCCGCGTTACGTCGCAGCGGTCACGCAGTTTTTTCTCAACATCGCCAAGATCAACGCGCAGGCGGTGGCCGACCGCCAGCGCATTTGGCGCGAAGCCCAAGCGCATATCGAGCAATCGCGGCGCGACGTGGAGGCCTATAGCAATCAAGTGTACGAGCGCATTAACGATCAGTTTGGGCAGATGATCCGTGGGGTGGACCGCTATGTCGATCCGCGCTCGAGCGAACGGGTGGAACTGTCCGCCGGTTACCAGAATGCGTGGAGCAACGGCAAAGGCGAATACATCTTGAGCGAGACGACGAACTTCGATCCGCGGGTTGTATTGCAAGAGGACTGGACCCCGATGAAGAAGGAGTCCGAGCGTTGAGTCACCAAACGGATGTTATCGGAAGGCGCCGGGGCGGCGGGTCGTCCTGAGCCTCATCCTGAGAGGCTTCGGGAAGGGGCCGTGGAGGTCGCCTAGCTGCCCTTGAGTCGCGGGTCCAGAAGATCCCGGAGCGCGTCGCCCAGCATGTTGAAGCCAAAGACGGCCAGGGACAGCGCCACCGCGGGCCAGATGGCAAGCCAGGGGGCGCGGTACATGTGCTCGAGGCCGGCCAGGGAGAGCATGCCGCCCCACGTCGGGTAGGGCGGCGGGACGCCGAGGCCCAGAAACGACAGGCTTGCCTCGGTGAGGATCACGGTGGAGAGCCCCGTGGTCGCGACCACGATGATGGTGGGGAGCACGTTGGGCAGGATGTGAGCGGTTGTGATGCGGAGGTGCCCGGCGCCCGCCGCCCGCGCGCTCTCGATATAGGTGTGCTCCCTGACGGACAGCGCGACGCCGCGGACCACGCGCGAGCTCTGGATGCCGAAGGCCACGCCGAGCACGTGATGCTCCATACGCCGGGACCCACCAGCGACATGATAGACATGAGCAGGAGCAGCGGTGGGAAGGCCATCCAGGCGTCGACCGCGCGCTGGGACCAGAGGTCCACCCGGCCCCCGAAGTAGGCGGAGGCGATGCCGATGATCGTCGCGATCAAGCAGCCAAGGGCGACCGCGCCGAAGCCGACGTGGAGCGAGATGCGGGCGCCGTAGATGATGCGGGTGAGCAGATCGCGACCGAGCTGGTCAGTGCCGAGCCAGTGCGCGGCGCTGATCGGGGATGAAGCGCTCCAGCAGCCTGGTCTGGGCGTAGCCGTACGGCGCGATCAGGTCAGCGAGCGTGGCCGCCGACAGCATGATGAGGACGATCGCGGCGCCGACCGTGCCGAGTGGCTTCCGGCGGAGCAGCTGCAGCCAGACGTCGGCGTACCAGGGGCGAGTGTGCGGCGGAGCCACGTCGGCCCCCCGCGAGGGCCGGGAGCCGGCGGCCGCCGGGCTACTGGTAGCGGATGCGCGGGTCAAGGAAGGCATACGTAAAGTCGATGGCCAGATTCAGGCCAACCACCAGGGTCGCGATGATAACCAGGTGGGTGGTCTGGCCGACGGCGGTGTAGTCCATGTGCAGATCGCTGCCGATAGAGCGGACGACGACTTCCCCCGAGTTGAGCCCCACGCGGATATGCAGCGGCAGGCCGGCCGTGCGGCGCACCTCCTCGGCGTAGTGCCGGATCGACTCCTGCATCCGGAGCGCCGCGTAGCAGGCCCGCACGGCATGGTCCTCGTGGGCCAGCGGCGCGCCGAAGAGGGCCATGATCCCGTCGCCCATCACCTGGTTCACCGTCCCCTCATACTGGTGGACGGCGTCCATCATGCGCTCGAGCACCGGGTCCAGGAGCGCGCGCGCCTCCTCGGGATCTCGGTCCGCCAGCAGCTCCATCGAGCCTTTGAGGTCGGCAAAGAGCACCGTCACCTGCTTCCGCTCCCCCTCGAGGGCGCTCTTCGATGTCAGGATCTTCTCGGCGAGATGCCTGGGCGTGAAGCGCCGGGGGGATCCGAAACGCGATTCGGCCGCTACGCGAACGGCGACCGGCTCGCCGCACTCGAGACAGAACTTGGCCGATGGCGGCAGCTCGCTGCGGCACTTGTCACAGGTCAGCACCAGATGGGCCCCGCACTCCAGACAGAACTTCGCCCGTGGCGGGTTCTCGTGTTGGCACCGGGAACACGTCATTCCATCGCTCCTGCGAACCAAGCCGCTGACGACTGAACAGGTGAGCCGAGAGTAGCGCCCGGAAGCAACACGGTCAACCGCGGTCACGATCCTATTGGGTCGGTTTACAGAGCGTGTTCGCTCGAAAACCCTCCTGCGTCTTGGGTAGGCCGGTTCATTCGAGGAAGGGTTCAGTACAGAACCGTGTAGACGATCGTGGCGGCGGCAACCCATCGCCCGGCCTCTCGTCGCGTCACCGAGTGGGAAACACGACGCCTCGCGCTCGCGAGGTGGAGGGGGCGTGTCAGCCGATGCGATCGAGACGGTCCGGGCGAGAGATGACACTCTAGTCTGGTCCGCCAAGCTTGCCAGCGGTCCGCTACTCTGCGGCGCGCACCTCACGGAGGCGCTCTCGGAGCACCTCGGAAAGCTGGTTCTCGACGTCCGGGGTGATGAGCCCGACGGCGTCCATATCCTGGATATGGACCCGGTCCTTCAGACGGTAGCTCGTCAGCTTCATCCGGACCAGGTGCGCCACCGGCGCCAGGAGGATGCCCTCGGCGGTCCTGATCGGCGTGGAGAAACCAGGGACGGGTTCGACGTACTCGGGACGAACCTTCTCCCCGACGAACACCATGTGCACCGCGCTGCGGGCCCTCGGCTCCCGGGCGTCCGCGAGCATGTCGACCCCTGCTGCGCGCCGGTGCACGAAACCGAACGGTCGGACAGCGTCGATGACAGCCTGGAGCTGGGTCCGATCCACCGCAATGTCCACGTCACGCGTCGAGCGGGCGGCGCCGGGATTGCGGTCGTGCACGTGCAGAAAGACCGCCACCCCGCCAATCACACGGTAGTCGATACCCGCCTGGGCGAAGGCCTGCGTGAGGCGACGAACTGTCTCGAGAAGTTGCTCCACGTGGCGATCCCAGGCAGCGATGGTCAGCACGGTAGCCGGCGCGATTATCTCACGGAGCTCGTCACTCGATGGCGTCTTGGTAGGCCGTTTCGTTCGAGGAAGGGGTTCCGTATTGAACCGTGTCGGCGATCGTGGTGGGGCAACATCGCCCGGCCTCTCCTCGCACCGCCTCGCGCCATCGCCCGGCCTCCGAGGCGCAGATCGCCGGACTCCGCCTCGAACTCGCCGGCCTCCCGGCGCCGTCGGGGAAGCGTAGCGAGAGATCCGACCACGCCCGACGGGGCGTCAACCGAGCGTGGCCCTTGATGGTAGAGATGCTGCGAACGTGAACCGGGACCCGCGCCTCCGGGTCGTGGCCACGCGGACTCCTTGACCGCGCCCCCCTGCTCGGCGCAGGATAGCGCGGGATCGCGGCTGCCGGCGCTCGCCTTCTCCGTCACGGTTCGCGAGTCGCACCGGGGGGGGGCGGACCGGCGTGAGAGTCGCCCATGCGCTCCCGATAGGAGATGAGCCGTGAGCAAAATCGACCTTGCCATCGGCATTGGCGGGGCGGCGGGCCAGGGAATCGCCACTCCCGGCGACATTCTGGCGCGGATCTTTGTCCGCCGTGGGCTCCACGTGAGCGCCTACAATGCCTACCAGTCCATCATCCGCGGCGGTCACATCTTCCTGACCCTCCGCACGAGCGACCAACCGGTTCTGAGTCACGGCGACAAGATCGACGTCCTCATGCCGTTGAATCAGGACACGATGGATCGGCACCTGAAGCTGATGCGCGCAGGCTCGGCCGTGCTCTTCAACAGCGACACGATCAAGCCGGGGGCCGTTCCCGACGGCGCGCAGCTCTGTCCGTTTTCCGTCAAAGCGCTGGCGCCCACGATCAGGGGCGATCTCGTGCAAAACACCGTCGCGCTGGCCGCGGTCCTGCGCTTGATCGGCGTTGAGTTCGGGATTCTCGACGAGATCTTGACTCTCCAGTTCGCACGGAAAGGCGCGGCCGCCGTCGCCGAAAACGTGGGCGTCGCTCGAACGGGCTACGAATACGCGGCCGCTCACTTCACGCCTTTCCCGTTCTCACTTCCCGACACGGGCCAGAGGCTGGCGTTCTTCGAGGGCAACCAGGCCCTCGCCATGGGCGGCGCTGCCGCCGGCGTGCGCTTTTACTGCGCCTATCCCATGAGCCCTTCGACCGGAGTGCTTCACTGGATGGCGCGGCACGCGCGTCAACTCGGCATCATGGTTCGACAGGTAGAAGACGAGATCGGAGTGATCAACATGGCGATCGGGGCGGCGCATGTGGGCTGCCGCGCCATGTGCGCGACATCCGGTGGCGGCTTTGCCCTGATGAGCGAAGCCCTGGGCTCGGCGGCCATGATGGAAATCCCCGTGGTCTGCATCAACGTCCAGCGGGCAGGGCCAGCCACCGGAGTGCCCACCAAGACTGAACAGGGCGATCTCTGGCAAGTGATCGGCGCCGGACAGGGAGATTATCCTCGAATCATCGTGGCCCCGACGAGTATCGCCGACTGCTTCAAGATCGTCCCGCGGCTCTTCAACCTGGTCGACCGATTTCAGTGTCCGGGGATCATCCTCTCCGATTTGCTCCTTTCCGAAGGCCGGTCCAGCATCGACCCCGCCGAGCTCGATTTCCACGTGCCTATCGAACGCGGCGACGTCATCGGCCTCACCGGTGACCGGCCGCCGGTAAACGGCGGCTTCCAGCGCTATCGCAACACCGAGAGCGGCATCTCGCCCCGGGCGTTGCCGGGAACCCCCGGCTTCGCCCACGTCGTGGCCACCGATGAACACGACGAGGACGGCGGGTTGATCAGTGATGAATTCACTGACCCCCACAAACGTCAAGCCATCCACGAGAAGCGGATGCGCAAGATGGACGGAGTCCTTCCGCTCTTGGAGCCGCCCGAAGTTCATGGGGCCGCCGATGCGCACGTCACGCTGGTGGGCTGGGGGTCGACCGAAGGCGTCATCCGCGAGGCCATCCAACAACTGGCCGCTGCCGGCATCACCGCCAACAATCTCCAGATCAAATGGCTGGTCCCGCTTCATGCCGAGGCGATCCTGGCTATCCTCTCCACCGGTCAGAAGGTGATCATCGTAGAGAACAACTACAGCGGCCAGTTCGCGCGCTACTTGAGATCCGAGACCGGCATCCTCGCTGACGGTCACATCCGAAAGTACGATGGAGAGCCGTTCATGCCGCACCACATCGCGGATGGGGTCACCGCCATTCTGGCCGGCTCGACCACCCACTACGTGCCTGTGCATGAGATCCAGGTGTGAAGGAGCCCGCCATGGAAACTGTCGTCGAAACCGAGGCGACCACGCAGGGTCAGCCACGGTTCAAGACCGAACGCCCCCAGCTGACGATCAAGGACTTGAAAGGTAGGGTGGATCCCGATTGGTGCCCGGGTTGTGGCGACTTTGGCGTGCTCGCGGCCCTGAAGCAAGCGATCGTTGAGCTGGGGCTCCAGCCCCATGAGGTCATGACCGTCAGCGGCATCGGCTGCTCGTCGAACCTGCCCGGCTACCTCAACACCTATGGCATGCACACCTTGCACGGCCGCGCCCTCGCGGTGGCGACGGGAGCTCACCTGGCCAATCACGACCTGAAGATTGTCGTCACGGGCGGAGACGGCGACGGGTACGGTATCGGTGGCAATCACTTTCTCCACTCCATGCGCCGCAACGTCGATCTGACCTATGTCGTCATGAACAACCAAATCTATGGACTGACCACCGGCCAGCTTTCCCCCACCAGCGTCAAAGGCATGCCCACCAAGAGCACACCGTTTGGCAGCGTCGAAAACCCCATTAACCCGATCCTCCTGGCCCTGGCGGCCGGGGCGACCTACGTCGCCCGGGGATTTACCGGCCAGCAGAAACACCTGGTCGAACTGATCAAAGGGGGCATGCAGCACAAAGGCTTTGCCCTCATCGACATCTTCAGCCCCTGCGTGACGTACAACCACGACAACTCGCATGAATTCTTCAAGCAGCGGACCCGCAAGCTGGAAGAGCTGGGCCATGAGCCGACCGACTTTCACGGCGCCATGGAGAAAGGCGGTCTGTGGGGCGAGGTCATCCCGATTGGGCTCTTTTGGAAGCGCGAGGATCTGCCGGCGCTGGACCAGCTCGAACCGGTCCTCGGCGACGGCGGCCCGCTGGCCCACCGTCCGCTCGGCGTCGCCCGGGAAATCGCCCAGGCTCTGATCAAGGAGTTGATGTAGCCCGTCGCGGGGCTGACCAGGCGGCGCCGAGATCCGTTGGACGAGGCACGGCCTCGCGGCGCGGCGCGCACCGCCGTCGCGGCGACGTTACGATTTCGGTCGCGTCCACTGGACGATGTACGGAGAAGGAGGCCGGCATGCACTTCGGCGTGGTGATGTTCCCGACCGACTACGCGATCCGTCCCGACGACCTCGCTCGCGAGCTAGAGGCGCGGGGCTTCGAGTCGATGCCGATCGGCCTCCGCCTGGAGGATCCGGTCGGCAAGATCGCCGCGCTCCGCGCGCGCTGGGCGAAGGCCGGGCGGGACCCGAAGGCGCTCGACGTCACGATCTTCAACGTCAAGGGGGAGCCCGGCGCCGTTGACACGCTGCGTCGGGCCAGCGCCAGTTGCGCGGTCTTCGCGATCCCACCCGCGGGGCGCAACACGATTTTGCCGCTGCTCGACGACCACGCGAAGCTCATGCGGTGAGCTAACCCCGAAGGGAAAATCCTATGGCCGAGGCTCGCGGGTCGGTTCGGGGCTAAGCTACGGGAATCCTTCCGCCTGGCTCGTGTTCGGTTGACACGTCTTCGCGCGTTTGCGAGCCACGTCGGGTGCAGGAGGCAATCGTGTGCATCGACGTGATGCCACGACGCGGATTTCTCGGTCTCGCCGCGGTCGCCGGGTGAGAACGCAGGCCACCCTAGCCACGTTCAGGAGCTCGCCGATGTCGTGACCCGCGGTCTACATTCCCTGGTTGCCGGCACCGGCCGGTTGGGGCATCCTGCCGGCATGATCACTCGGGCCAGCGTCATCGTCATCGGCTCCGGAGGCTTCGGCTCCAGCACTGCCTATCATCTTGCCCGTCGAGGTGTCCGGGACGTTGTGCTCCTGGACCGCCACGAGCTCGGCTCGCAGACCTCTCCCCGCGCGGCGGGACTGACTTCCAAGCTCGCGTCCACCGAGCTCGGGATCCGGATGATCCACGAAGCCGTGGAGACGCTCGCACGCTTGGAGGCCGACACGGGTCACGGTGTGGGCTTCACGCGCGTGGGGGCCATGCGGGTGGTACTCACGGAAGAGGGCGAGGCCCAGATCCGACGTAACGCCGCGCTGGCCGCGGCGCTCGGCGTCAAGTCCGAGTGGCTCTCCGGCCCCGAGGCCCAGCGCCTGGCGCCCTTCTTCCGCGCGGGTCGGGCTCGCGGCGTCGCGTTCTGTCCGGAGGACGCCTACTTCCATCCGCCCCTGGTGGCCCGCGCGTTCGCCTCCGCGGCCGCCGACCTGGGTGCCGCCCTCGAGCCGCACACGCCGGTGGTGGAGATCCTCCACACGGGCGGGCGGGTCCGCGGGGTGCGCACGGTCCACGGAGAGGTGCTCGCTCCCTTCGTGGTCGACGCCGCCGGCGCCTGGATCAGGCTGCTCGCCGACGCGGTGGGAGTCCGTATACCGGTGGTCCCAACCCGCCATCAGCTCATCATCACCGAGCCGATTCCCGGCGTCGAGGCCCACCACCCTATCGTGCGGATCCACGAGCCGAGCGTGTACGTCCGCCCGGAGCAGGGAGGGCTCCTGGTCGGTGGCTACGAGGAGACGCCGCTCCAGCTCGATCTGTCCGGCGTGGACCGCACGTTCCAGGTGGCCGAGACGCCACTGGATGTCGCCGTGTTGCGCGACCTCGTGCGCGAGGTGGCCGAGCACTTCCCGATGCTGGCGGACGTGCCCATTCGGGAGCTTCGTGGCGGACTGCCGACGATGTCGCCAGATGGGCGCCACATCGTGGGCCCGGTGGCCGGCCTATCGGGTTTCTACGTGGCCACTGCGTGCAATGTAGGCGGTCTGTCGATCTCTGCCTCGGTTGGCCGAGCGCTTGCCGACCTGATCGTGGACGGCACCTGCGAGCCGGATCTGTCGCCGTGGTCGATCGAGCGGTTTCGTGGATGCTATACCGACGAGCCCGAGCTGCGCGCCGCCTCCCGCGCCGCCTACGCCCGAAAGTACGTCAAGGGTTGAAGGAGCCCCGCCGAGAGAGCCCCCATCCCGCAAGATCGGATCCCGAGGTGGTCAGCGCGGCGGCCACGCGGAGCGGCCACTGCTCCACGATCATGGAGCGGTCGAGGCGCGGTATGTCGGGGCGCGAGACGGAGTGGTCAGGGCCGGCCAGTCCACCAATTGCTGGTACGCATGGGCCGCCTGGAGCAGGACGTCTTCCCGGAAGTGCGGCGCCACCAGCATCAGGCCGATTGGCAGACCGTCGGACTTGCCGCACGGGATACTGATCGCGGGATGCCCCGTGTAGTTGAACGGACACGTGTTGGCGATCACGGGTCCCAGGTCCAGGCCACGCCGGCCCCCGAGGATGGTGAGCTCCAGCGCATCCTCGTGATCCCGAGGGGCGCGCCAGCGGGGTGCCTTGATCGGCACGGTGGGCATGGCCAGCAGATCGACGCCGGCGAAGACCCGGTCGTACTGGGCGACAAAGGTCGCTCGGACGTTCTGGGCCTTGGCGTACAGCCGCCCGCTGTAGTGGAGCTGCAGGTAATGGCCCTGCATGAGATTCAGCTTGAGGTTGGGCGAGAACTCCCGCCCGTGCGTCTGCTTCAGGCGGCCGAAGATCGAGATGAGTGAGCTCGGGTAGTACGTCCGGGCGAACGAACCGCCGAAGTTGGTGTCGTACATCCGCTTCCCACCTTCGAGGTAGATCGGAAGCAATCCGAGCAGCGCCTTCGTGTGAAGCGGCACCGACACGCGCTGCGTCCGGGCGCCGGCCCGCTCAAGGGTGTGAATCGCCTCCGTCACGCTCTCGTCCACGTCCCGCTCGCCGCCCTGGACGCCGAAGCCCTCGTCAAGGATGCCGATCCGAAGGCCCTTGACTCCGCGAGACAGCGCCTCGGTGTACCGCGGGAGGCGTTGCGGGACGTTCGCCTGGCGCGGATCGACCCCGTCGGGTCCGGCCACGCACTCCAGGACCGTGGCCACCTCGTCCACGGTACGCGCCATGGGCCCCACGTAATCGATGGTCGGCTCCAGGCCGAACACACCGGAGTGGGGCACCAGGCCGTGGGTCGGCATCAGCCCCACGATGCCGCACCAGGCGGCAGGCAGCCGGATCGAGCCTCCCTGGTCGCCGCCGAAGGCGATGTCGACGTACCCCCCGGCGACGGCCGCGGCGGAGCCGGAGGACGAGGCGCCGGTCACGTGCGCGTGGTTGTGCGGGTTCAGGGGGCGCCCGTAGTCTCCCACGCCGCTCAGCCCCGGGCCGCCCCACGAGAACTCCTCCATCTTCAGCTTGCCGGTGATGGTGGCGCCGGCGGCCAGCACCCGCGTCACGATGGTCGCGTCGAAGTCCGGGATGTAGCCGTCCATCAGGTGCGAGCTGAAGGTAAGGGGCACGCCGGCGACGCTGATGTGGTCCTTGAGCCCGATGGTCTTGCCCCTGAGCGGCCCCTGCGCGGCGCCCTCGATCCGGCACATGTGAATGAAGACGTTCAGGGGATCCTCCTCTTCAGTTGGACGGCGGCCGGGGTCGCGATCGGTGAACTGGAGCGGCGGGCGGGACTCCTCGATCCGGAGCTCGTTGAAGGCTTCCAGCGCGTCGATGGTCTCCATCATGCGCGACTGCATGATGCGGGCTTCGGTCGGTGTGAGGTCGAAGCCGAGCGCGCGTCCGTACCCCATCACCTCGTCGACGTCGGGTCTCCTCAGCATGTGTCTCCTCCGATCCGGGTCCGGTGTGCGTGCCTCGGCCAGGCGGAGCGCCTCGTCCCCACGGTCGTGCGGGCGCGACCCGCGCTCCCGTGCGGTGCGAGTTGCGGGCGCGCGACGCCTTGGCTATAGTGACGCAGCCCGCGGCAGCGCTGCCTGTGATCGCGGCACGGCGCCGGCGACCGGTCGCCGACCCCGGCCGCGCGATCGAGTCGTCAGGAGGGCCATGATAACCGTGACCGCAGAGGTCAGCCTGCCGTCTTCGCTGGACGACACCTGGGCGGCGCTCGGGCGGCGTGCGTGCTACCTCTGCTTCCCGGGCATCTCGACTCCCGCCGCCCGCGAGGACGGGCGTCCCCGCAGCGCCCTCGCCCACGAGCTCGACCTGCCCTTGATCGGCCCGCAGCGGCAGGCTGCCACACTGTCGGTGGGCCGGGGTGGCGGAGACGCCGGCCTCCGGCGACGCCGCCGCTTCGCGGTGCGCGGCGACCTGGTGTCGATCGCCGGGCGATGGCAGCTCGAGGGGCTGGACAGCGGGGTGCGGGCGCACCTGACCCTGGACTACGAGATCTCCTCGCGCCTCAGGGAGCAGGCGGTGAACGAGCTCCGGAGCCGGAGCCCGCTGCCCATCCGGACCGACGCCGACGCCATCCTCGGCCGCGCGGTGGACGAGTTCTTTGCGACCCGCTTCACCGAGCAGGCCGCGGCCTACTGCGAGCGTTTGCGCGCTCGTCTCGACGGGCATCGCGCCACGTGATCGTCTACCTGGGCCAGCGGCTGCTCGGGGTGGTGCCTGTGCTCTTTGGCATCTCCGTGGTCATCTTCCTCGCCATGACGCTGATTCCGGGCGACGTCGCGCGCGCCCTCCTCGGCCCGATGGCGACCGACGAATCGCTGGCCCAGCTCCGCCACGCGCTCGGGCTCGACCAGCCCATCTACGTGCGGTACGTGAAGTGGCTGTGGCGCGCTCTCCACGGTGACCTCGGGCTCTCGCCCATCGTGCACAAGCCCGTGGTCGAGTTGCTCCTGCCGAAGTTCGCGAACACGTTGATCCTGGCGGCGGCGAGCTTCCTCCTGGCCGCGGTGTCCGGCGTCGTGATCGGCGCGCTGGCCGCGGCCCGGCAGCAAACCGCCGTCGACCGCGTCGCAATGGGGACGTCCCTCGTCGTTGGCAACATGCCGCCCTTCTGGCTTGGCCTGGTGCTCATCGTGATCTTCGCCATCCACCTTCGCTGGCTTCCGAGCCTGGGGATGTACGCGACGCGCGGCGAGGGCGGCCTCCTCGATCTCCTCGCGCACATCGTGCTGCCGGCGGTGGCCACCGCAGCGGCGCCCGGCGCGATCATCGCGCGGATGACGCGGGCGTCCGTCCTGGAGATCCTCGGCCAGGACTACATCCAGGCGGCGCGCGCCAAGGGACTGTCGGAGCGGGCGGTCCTCGCCGTCCACGCCATGCGCGTGGCCTGGCCGCCGATCCTCACCATCGCGGGCCTGCAGCTGGGCTACCTTCTCGGCGGCGCGGTCTTCACGGAGGAGGTCTTCGGGTGGCCGGGCCTCGGCCGCCAGCTCGTCACTTCCGTCATCGCGCGGGACGTGCAGGTGGTGCAAGGGGCGGCGCTCTTCATCGCCCTTTCCTTCGTCATCGTCAACCTGGTGGTCGATGTGCTGAACGCGTACCTCGACCCCCGAACCCGCCCAGCCTAGGGGTTTGTCGGCGCATGGCGACGGTCCTGACCGTGGAAACCACCCGGCCGCAGCACCGGCGCGAGGCGAGCGCCCTTCGTGCGTTCGCGCGGGTCTTCGCCCGGGATCGGCAAGCCCTGGTCGGCCTCGTCATCGTGGCCATCGTCGCCGGCGCCGCCGCCGCCGCACCGCTCATCAGCCCCTGGGACCCGTTGGCGGCGGCCGGGGTCGAGCGCCTGTCCCCGCCCGGTACGGCCGGGCATCTCCTGGGGACAGACGAGCAGGGCCGGGACATCCTGAGCCGTCTCATCTGGGGCGGGCGCACCTCTCTGCTCGCGGGCCTCGTGCCCACGGTCGCCGCGGGACTGGTGGCGCTGCTCCTCGGCATGCTGGCCGGGTACGGTGGGGGGCTGGCCGACCAGCTCATCATGCGCGCGCTCGACGTCTTCTTCGCCTTCCCGCTGGTTCTGCTCGCCATCGCCATCGTGGGCGTGATCGGCCCGGGCACGCAGAACCAGATGTTCGCCCTCGCCGTCGTCCTGGTGCCCTACAGCACGCGGGTCGTCCGCACCGCCACCGTGTCCGTCAAGCACCGGGACTTCGTCGAGGCCTCCCGCGCGCTCGGGGCGAGCCCCGCCCGGATCATCGCCCGGCATCTGGTGCCCAACGTCCTGCCGCCACTGCTCGTGTATTCGAGTATTCTCGTCGGCATGATGATCGTCGCCTCGGCGGGCCTCAGCTTCCTCGGTCTCGGGGTCCAGCCGCCGACGCCCGACTGGGGCGTGATGGTCGGCAGCGGCCGGCTCGTGCTCTACCGCGCCGCGCACGTGGCCACCATCCCGGGGATCGTCATCGTCATCGCCGCGCTCGCGTTCAATTTCATCGGGGACGGCCTGCGCGACGCGCTCGACCCTCGCGCTCGCCGGTGAGTGAGCGAGTCAACCGCAACACCGAAGGGGAGGTGTCCCATGGACGCTGAGAAGATCACCCGCATGCTCCGGATGCTCGAGCCGACCGTCAGCCGCCGGGACTTCGTCCGGACGACGGCCGCGGGCGCCGCCGGCGCGCTCGCCCTGCCGCGCGCCGTGCGAGCCCAGGCCCGGCCCCGGAAGGGCGGGACGCTCGTCTACGGAATGGAAGGCCCGTCGGATATCCTCGACCCACAGGCGACGGGGTGCTGGCTCACGTATCGCGTGACCTACCAGATGTTCGAGGGGCTCCTGGCCGAGGACCTGACGAAGGCCGACGTCACGGTGCCCGCCGTCATCCCGAGGCTCGCCGAGTCGTGGCAGGTGTCCAAGGACGGGCTGGCGCGGACGTTCAAGCTCCGCAAGAACGTCAAGTTCCACGACGGTACTCCGTTCAATGCCCAGGCGGCGGTGTTCAGCTGGGAGCGCATGTTCAAGAAAGACGCGCCGCAGTTCTACCCGCGGGCCAATAGCTACACATCCTATGTCGTCGAGTACATCACCGGGGCCGAGGCGGTCGACGACTACACGCTCCGGCTCACCTTCAGCAAGCCCTACGCGGAATGGGAGCGGATGACGCTGCAGAGCTGGGGTGAGCCCATGATGGTGAGCCCCACGCAGGTCAAGAAGCTCGGCAACGAGAAGTTCGCCGACAATCCGGTCGGGACCGGGCCGTTCAAGTATGTCGAGAACATTCCGGGCGACCGGATCGTCCTCGAGCGCTTCAAGGACTACTGGGGTCCGGGCGCGAACGTCGACAAGCTGGTCTTCCGGCGCCTGGACGATCCGGCCGCGCGGGTGGCGGCCCTGCGCACCGGCGAGGTCGACTTCATCCTGGCGCCGCCCCCCGACGAGGTGGACGCGCTTCGGACGGATGGGTTCACCGTCCTGCAGAGCGACGCGCCCCACATCTGGTACTGGCACTTGAACATGAAGGACGAGCACTTCAAGGACGTGCGGGTCCGCAAGGCGGTGCAGATGGCCGTCGACAAGGAAAAGATGTGCAAGGATCTCCTGCGCGGGACCGCGCGCGCCGCGTGGAGCATGATCTCGCCGGCGACTATTGCCTACGACCCGAAGTACAAGCCGTACTCCTATGATCCCGAGCGCGCCCGACAGCTCCTCAAGGACGCCGGGCATGGCAACGGATTCGACACCGTGTTCTGGACCTCGACCTCGGGCTCGGGCCAGATGATCCCAGTGGCCATGGCGGAGTGGATCCAGCGCGACCTGGCCAAGGTCGGCATCCGCGTGAAGCTCGAAACTTTCGACTGGATCACCTATCTCTCGAAGATGTTCCAGGGGCTGCGCCCGGGCCACGGCGCGTACCAGCTCTCCTGGGGTATGACGACCAACTTCTGGATCGACATCGTCGCGCGCTCGGCGCGGCAGCCCGACAAGGGCGTCAACGTGGGCTGGTACGCCAACCCCAAGGTGGACGGTCTGCTCGACACGGCGCGCGCCGAGCTCGACGACCGCAAGCGGGCCGCCGTCTACCGGCAGGTCGATCGGATCATCATGGAGGAGGACGCGTCGTTCCTGCCCATCTGCAACGACCTGAACCTGGTCATCCTGAGCCCGAAGGTGAAGGGCTTCGTCAACCCGCCCGAGGAGTGGTTCCAGCTCTGGACGCCCTGGGTGGAGGCTTGAGGGCTTGACAGTGACACTCAGCCCCGGAGAGGTGACGCGCGGGCGCCCGTGTATGGCGCGACGATCTCGCGTTCGGTAACGTCTTAGCCCAACTTCCACGGGCGCCCAGGCGGTTTCGGGCGAGCGAGACCGTGGAAGTTGGGTTAGCCGGCGCGAGACGGGGGCTGGAAGCGTGCATCTCAGGCGTGGTACCCTCCTCGCGCCGAACCGCGCCGGACGGCTCTTGGGGGACGCGGAGTGAGCACACCCGGTTGGACCAGAGCCAGCGACGGCCGGGGAGCGGCGACCAGAGCCGACCCGGGAGGTGAATCATGACGCCATGGCGAGTGCTTGGCCTCGCGTTGATCCTCGCCCTCCAGGTCGTGGAGCCGGCCGCCGGCGCGGCCGAGCCGCGCACGGCGCTCGTGATCGGCAACAGCGTGTACCGCGCGTCTCCCCTGCGAAACCCCGTCAACGACGCCCGCGCGATCGCTGGGCTGCTGCAGCGGCTCGAGTTCGATGTCATCCTGCGTGAGAACGCCGACACGCCCGCAATGCGGAACGCGATCGCGGAGTTCGGCCGGCGCCTGCGCAAGGGCGGCATCGGGCTCTTCTACTACGCGGGCCATGGCCTGCAGGTGAAGGGGCTGAACTACCTCGTCCCGGTCGACGCCGAGATCGAGCGCCAGGCCGACGTGGGGCTCCGGACCATCGGCGTCAACGACGTCCTCGACCAGATGGAGGAGGCGCGAAACCGCATCAACGTCGTCATCCTGGACGCCTGCCGGAACAACCCGTTCCCGGTGGGCGCTCGGGGTGCCGCGCGAGGCCTCGCGCCCGTCGACGCCCCCAATGGCACCTTGATCGCGTATGCGACATCTCCCAACCAGGTCGCCGACGACGGGCCCGGGGAGCACGGTCTCTACACCGAGGAGCTGCTGAAGGCAATGCCCGTCCCCGGACTCGACGTCGAGGCGATGTTCAAGCAGGTCCGAGAAGGGGTCGCGGCCCGGTCCGGAGACAAGCAGGTGCCGTGGGACCTGTCGTCGGTGCGGGGTCGGTTCTTCTTCGCACCCCCCGCGCCGGCGGGCCAGGCCCAGACCCCTTCGGAGGCTGCGCCGACGCCTCCGGTCGCGAGGCCCCTGCCGAGCCAGCCTGATCCCGCGCTCGAGCTGGCGTTCTGGAACTCCATCAAGGACAGCGACAACGCGAACCTCTTCCGAGAGTACCTGCGAAAGTACCCGGACGGACACTTCAAGGCGATCGCCGCCGCCAAGATCGACGCGCTGACGGCTCCGCCTGCGCGGTCACCCGGGCGGATCGAACAGCCCGGCCCGAGCCCAGACTCTAGCAGCGAGGCGCGCTCGCCGGAGCAGCGACGGGCCGACTTCGGCGGCGAGGCCGAGGACTTCGGTGTTGGGCCCCAAACCAACCTCCGGCTGGAGAATCTCCACGCGCCGACCCCGACCACCGTGCCCGGCGCGATCACCATCACGACCACGCAGCTCCAGGCGATGCTGTCGGCCCGTGAGCGGCCGCTCCTGGTGGACGTGCTCGCGAGCAGCCCCGATCATCCCACCATTCCGGGATCGGTCTGGATGCCCATGGTCGGGACACCGGGCAGCTTCAACGACCAGATCCAGCGCAATTTCAACGAGAGCCTCGGGCAGCTCGTCCAGCGCAAGCGAAACCACCCGATCGTTTTCTTCTGCCTGGGCGTCGAGTGCTGGCTCTCGTACAACGCGGCGCTTCGGGCCCTCCGGCTCGGCTACCGGAACGTCTATTGGTACCGCGGCGGAATGACGGCATGGGAAGACGCCGGGCTTCCGACAGAGGGAGCCGCGATGGCCCGCTGGTAGGGGGGCCGCGACCGTCCGCGCACGGGCGCGCGCCGGCATCACGACACCGTGAGTGAGCGAGCCGGGCCGGCGGCCGGGGCCGAGCCCGGTACGGCCGGGCGGGATCCGCGGTGGAAGCGGGCCCGTGTCCGCTGGGCGGCCTTCCGGCGGGCGCTCGCGGCGCGCGGCTCGGCGGAGCTCCTGGCGCTTCTTCTACCGTTCCTCGAGATCTACCGAAAGATCCTGCTGCCGGCGGCCATCGTCCTCGTCATGGTCGTCATCTCGCTCGTGTATCGCGAGAGCATTCTCGAGGACCTGGTCCAGCAAGTCGCCAACCGATGGGAGGCGCCGGCCGGCGAGCGAATCGTCGTCGTCGCCATCGACGACGAGACGCTGTCGGCCATCGCGCCGGAGACCGATTCCCGCGGGGTCGTCCTCGCGCTGGTGGCACGCATCGCCGGCGCTCGGCCGCGGGCGATCGGCGTGGACTACGTCTTCCTGCCCCCCCTCGCCACCGCCAACCCGGATCAGCGCAGTCGGCCAGGCAAGGGCGCACGGGGCCCCGCATTCCCGCGCGTGGCAGGGTCGGTCCCCGTGGTCGCCGGTTCCATCGCGGTCAAGACGGGAGAGCTTTGGACCGACGTTGCGCCCGATCCTGCGCTGGTCGACCCGCTCGCACAGGACTGGGGGCACGCCTACGTCGCCCAGAGCAAGGATGCCGGTCAGATCCGGACGATCCCCATGGACTATCCCGGGGACCGCGAGCGCCCGATCCCGAGCTTGTCACTCGCGCTGTGGGCGGTCGGTCGCGGCATGTCCGGCCACGCCCTCCGGGAGGCACTCCAGCGGTGCGACCTCGCCGCCGAGGCACCCGAGGCGGCCCGCGAGTGCCCGGCCGACCTTCGCGAGCGCCGCGGCGAGAAGCGCATTCGTTTCGGTCCGGCGCACGAGATGTTCACCGTGGTCTCGGCCGCCCGACTCCTGGACGGCCGGTTCCGGGAGGGCCACGTATACCACGCGCGCATGGCTGGCGTGCTCCGCGATCGCCATGTGCTGCTCGGCGCCACGCATCGGCAGGGGACAGACCGGTTTGCGACCCCGCTGGTCACGCGGATTCCGCTGCTCGGCGCGTCGGTGAGCCTGTTCGGCCACGAGCCGTTGCTTCCGGGCGTGTTCGTTCACGGATATGCGCTCCAGAACCTCTTGCGCGGCGATTTCATCCGCGCGGGGCCCTCCTCCCGCTCGATCGTGCTGCTCGCCCTTTCCGCGGCGCTGCCGCTCCTTACCGCGCTCCTGACCTTTGTCCGCCGGTGGCTCCTCGCGGCCGACGGCGAGCCCCGCCGCCGCCGGGTCGACATCTTGTGGGTCTTGGGCGTGTCCGCGGCTACCTGCGTGGGACTCTTCGCCTACGCAATCTGGGTGCTCCGCCACCGCCTCGAGGCGGTCCCGCTCGGTCTCTGCATTCCTGTCGCCCTGGCCACGATGCTCCTGTGCCTGCTCGCCCGGCACTACGCGGCGCGGGTGGAGGAAGGCCAGTATCGCGAGTTGCTTGCGCGCCATGCCTCCCGGTATCTTCCGGGAAGCGAGTCGCGCTACCACCAACTGATCGGAACCCGCTCCAGGGCCGTGGCGATCGCGGTCCACCGCCCGTTCCAATCCTATGGAGAGACTCCGGCCGCGCTCGAGCAGAGCCTCCGCACGCTGCAGCGTCGCCTCACCGAGCTGATCGACCCGCCGCCGCCGGAGGGGCTCCTCCCGATCGTCGACAACTGGGGATTCAATCGCGTCGGGCTCCACCTGCACTGCGTCGACGGCGATCGGGAGCGCGAGCAGCGGCAGGCCGGTCTGCGACTCGTCCTGCCGCGACTGATCCAGCTCGCCGAGCATGCGGGCGGCGAGGGTCTCGGCCAGGTCCGCATCGCCGTCGCCTGGGGCGACCTGCTCGTGATCGATGTCGCCTCACCGTGCGAGCGCGGCGTTCTCACGGTGACCGGCGAGCTGCTCGACGACCTCGTGCGCCTTACGGAGCCGCGTGCGGACGGCGGGGCCCTGGTCGTCCTGAGTAATCTGGCCGACGAGGAGCCCCTCGTGCGGACGCTTGCGCAGGGGTACGCCGTCGAGAGGAGGGACGATGGGACGGGCCTGCTCGCGGTCCGGCGAGCCTAGATCGGTGCGGAAAAACGCGCAGGCTGCTCAAAAAGGTCCAGATGCGTGGCAGTGCGAGGTGAGCCGGAGGCGAGCCGAGCCGACGAATCCGAGAATCGCGGAGCGGCGCCCGACGGCCGCCCGCGAGGCGTACTCCATGTACGTTGAGCGGGCGGCCGAGGGCCCAACGAAGCAGATGGGCCTTTTTCAGCAGCCTGCTAGATCCGGGGCCGCGGCGGCCCTCGTGGCCCTCGCCATCCTGGGCCTGCTCGGCAGCGCTCACCACGCGCTGGCGGCGACGAAGGCCACGGAAGAGATCGGATTCTTCGGCGACCTCGGTGGAACGGTCAGGATACGGCGAGGCTCGGAGACCCGGCGGGCGACATACGCCGTCACGATTCGCCAGGACGACGTCGTCGAGACGGGCGCGGACGGTCGCGCGGAGGTCATCCTACCGGGCGAGGGCTTTCGATCGATCATCATCCCTGGCCGCGCATCGAAGCCAATCAGATCTCGGGCTCCGGCGCCGCGCGCCGTGCTCGACCTCGCCAAGAGTCAGGTCGAGGCGGCGACGTACCGAGGCGACGCCGCCTGGGGCCCCGGATCGCGCCTGCCGCGGGCGACGGCCATCACCGGGCTTCCCATCGTTCTGGACTGGCGTCATCTGTCGCCCGAGGACCGGCCCTGGGCCGGCCGTCTGACCCTCTACCGGGGCGCGACGGCCCTCCAGAGGACCGACGGCGTCGGCAGCATCACCCTGGGGCCGAACGTCCTGCTCCCCCGAGGTCAAACGTACAGCTGGGACCTCGACCTTCCCGGGGGACGTCTCGTCCGCGGGGACTTCACGTATCTTGACGAGGCGCAGGCGGCTGCCGTCGACACCGGGCTTGCCGCGCTCGCCTCTGCGGGCGATGAGGGACCGAGACAGCTCGCTCTGCGGAGGGCGGCAGTTCTCCTCGACGCGGGGCTCCTCCTCCGAGCCGGTGCTCTCCTGCGCGACGCGCTCGCGACCCTGCCCGGCGATCCCCTCCTGACCCGATGGATGCGCACGATCGACCACCTCCTCGAGCAACCTTCAGCCGAAAGCCTCCAGAACACCGAGCGGAACCTCGACGGACTGGCCCGGCTGTCTCGGCGCCAGCACGGTACCGACGGTGTCCTCTTGCTGGTCGATCCACCACGCTCGTCGGCGCCTCGGGGCGGCGGCTCGGACACCGGAGCGCCGCTCCGGCTTCTCCCTGGCGACCGCGTGACCGTCCGGGTCGACAATCGCAGTCCGACGCCGGTCGACGTGACGTTGCTGCTCGCCTCGGGAGGGCCGCGGCTCAGCGTCCTTGCGTCGCCAGCGAGCTCGTCGGCTCGCCTCCCTCGACGCGAGGCGCGCGCGTTCACCTTCGCGGTCACGCCCGATTCGAGTGGGCGCGAGCGCTTGTTCATGATCGCGATCGGTGTCGATGCTGGCGCCGAGACCGCCGACGCGAGCTCAATCGCGAGCCCGACCGCCGTGTATCGTCGCTCCACCGACGGGCCCAGCCCCCGGCCCGGGCTGGCCGCCGTCGAAGATCTCCTCCTCCGTCTCCGCTTGCCGGGGCTGCTCGAGGACTCGCCGAGCGTGACGCGAGCGGTACAGCACCTCTGGGTCGATGTGGCCGAGTGGAGCATCGCCGAGCCGGCCGAGTGAGCGAGCCCGCGCCTGGGGCCCGAGCGCAAACTCTTCAACGGTCCCCTGCGCTGGCCCGATGAGCGACGACGCTCCCGACGCCGCCCCGGCCGCGGTTGACTGGGTCCTCCGCCCGCGCGGCGGGTGGCCGCGGCTCCTGGCGGCGGCCAGCGTCTTCCTCTCATTGGTCCTCAGCCTCTTCCCCCTCTACTCGACCGATTTCGGCCAGACCGAGGCGCACGCCCATCGCTCCACGGCCCCGGCCTCGGGACCCGTGAATGCACCCGTTAGGGCCGTGGTCCACGGCTATCAGGACGTCGAGGTCTACGAGGTGGAGTTTATCGACGAGCACGGGCGCTTCAGGTGCGTCGGGTCAACTTCGGCCGACCAGCTGTTGAAGCTGAACCTGCTGTCGTTGACCGCCTGACTCTTTCTTCAGGCAGCGGGCGGACACGACGCGTGACGGGACTGACAGGAGGGACCTATGGCCGCGACCGTGCGCGGGGCGATCCGCGAGTTGATGGAGCAGACGATGGCGACCATGGACGCCCTGCTCGAGGCGTCCGACCGGGAACTCCCGATGTCGTCGTCGCACGCGTGTGCTCAGGGGAAGGACGTCTGGGCCCTCATTACGAACGACATCGATCACGAAAAGATCCACACCGGGCAGGTCCTCGAAGCGCGCTACGAATCGCGAACCACTCCATCGCCGATGGAACGGCTCGTGGCGGAGTGGTTCGCCGAGCGGGCGCGGTTCATAGGCTCACTCATCGGGCTGACCGATGAGCAGTTCAATGGCGAGACAGCGCCCGGCCAGTGGACCTATCGCGCGGTGGCCAAGCACGTGCTCGTGGTCGAACAGGATTCGCTGAAGACGATCGCGGCGGACCAGGCGTCCCGGACGAGCGGCCGGTAGTCCTGGCCTCCTCCACTCGCCTCGAGGCTGAGGCCCGCTGGACGTCGCCGTCGGCTGAAAACGATCACTTCCGCGGTCTGCCTTGACGCTCCCCCACGGCGCCGGCGAGGGGAGGATAGTCCAGGCTGTGCATCAGGTAGTGCAACACCCCAGGATGATCGGGCCGCTTGGCCGATATCTGGTCGAGGATGTCGACCGCCTTGAGTTGATAGGCGTACGTCTTGTCGGTCGGCAGGGCAGTGATGTTCAGCCCCAGCGCGTAGGACACCGCGGCCTCCGAGTCTTGCGCGTAGCGCTCGTAGAGCGTCTGGCCCCGGATCGTCCGGCGAGTCTCAGCCCACGCGCGCATGCGGCCGCGCGAACCGCGAGGCACGACTCTCAGGGGTGAGCTCGACACGCCCCGACGCGTGTCGGGTCAGCGGTCGAGCCAGGCCACCATGAGGCGGCCGCCATAGTCGTGGCCGATGTTCGGACCGAAGTTCTTCACGTACGGCTCCCACGCCGCGACTGCACTGACCGACGGGCCGTACTGATAGTAGACCTGCTCGGCCAGGTAGCGCTGGATGTCATAGACGATCTCGCGCCGCCGGGCCGGGTCGAGCGTCCGCCGCTGCAGGCGGATCATGTCCGTGAGCTTGGGATCGTTCACGCCCGACGAGTTCAGCGCCTCGCCAGGTACGTGCAAGTTATAGAGGAAGGGGTCGGCGACCGGCGTCCCGCCGCGGAGGCTGTGGGCGAGCTTCTCGAACTTCCCGAGGACAGTGCTCGCCATGAAGGCCCCGAACTCCTTGGGCCGAAGCTCCGTGTCGATCCCGGCGTCCTTCCAGCTGCTCATCGTCAACTGCAAGAGGTCCGCGTAGTCCGGGCTCCAGCTGAGGGTTGCTTCCAGCGCAACCTTCAAGCCCGTCCCATGGCCGGCCTGGGAGAGGAGCCGCCTGGCCTCCGAGGGGTTGTGCTCGTAAAGACGCCGTCCCTCGGTGGTGAGCTGCTCGATGGGGATCGCCCACTCCCGGAGCGCTGCCGGAATCGTGGGATTGGGCGCACCCTGCCCGAGCGCCCAGGCGCTGGCCTCGAGGATGTCCTTCGAGCTGTGAGCCAGGGCCAGGGCGCGGCGGACTCGCACGTCCCGGAACGGCTCCCGATCGAGCTTCATCATGGTGATGCCACCCCACAGCACAATGAAGTCCTTGGTCTGAAGCGCAGGCCTTCGCCGCTGCGCGAGGTTCAGGTCGAGACGATGGACGCACTGCCCGTACTCCGGCGCGAAGTCGTACGTCCCGGCGAGCCAGGCGGCGAGCCGGGAGGACGGATCCTCGTCCACCGACACCTCCACGCCGTCTACGTACGGCAGCCCAGGGAGGAAGTAGTGTGGGTTCCGCACGAAGACGAGACGGACGTTGGGCTCGTAGCGCTCCAGCATCCACGGTCCGGTGCCGATGCAGCTCTCCGCGCGCTTCAGATCCCCGAACTGCTCCACTGCCTCGCGGGGGACGATCCACATCACCGTCGTGGCCAGGTAGTCGAGGAACCATCCGAACGGCTCGCCGAGCGTGAAGCGGACGGTCGAGCGGTCGAGCGCCTCGATCTTCTCGACCGGGCCGAGCATCGCCCGGTTGGGGTTCCCCTTGACGGTGAGGAAGCGGTCGTAGGTGTACTTGACGTCCTCAGCCGTGAGCTCGCGGCCGTTGACGGGCGGTTTCGGATGCCACCGCACCCCCTTCCGCAGCTTGAAGACGTACGTCCGGTCGGTGGGCTGCTCCCACGATTCCGCGAGGTCGGGCTCCAGAGGCAAGGTGCCCGGCACCACCGCCGCGCCGGCCTTGACCTTCACGAGGCGGCTGTGGGTGAACGAGAGGTTGGTCGCGATCCGATGGTGGTTGGGTGAGAGGTGGGGGTCGAAGCCCGTGGCGGCGTCCTCGCCCCTGATCCGGAAGATTCCGCCGCGCTTGGGCGTCTGGGCCTCGGCGGCACCGCGGTCGAACAGCGCCGCGGCGGCACCGGCGCTGATCGCCGCGCCGCCCAGCTTGAGGACATCACGCCGTGTCACCGGGATCGCCGTCAGGTCGTGCTCCATCGCGAGCCTCCACACCCATGGAATCGTCGGGGCCCCCCGAGTCTAATGCCGAAGGTGTCGAGGCGCCAGCCTATTTCCGGCGTTATTTCTAGAGAAATCGGGCAATGTGACGCAATTCGAATCGAGCCGACCCTCTTGACACGCGGCCGTCAAATACTCATGGCTCGCAGCCAATCGACAACGCTCACCTGCGGCCGGGGCTTGACCAGCTCGACCAATTGGCGTTGTGGTTCGCGAGAACCCGCTCGGCCCCCCGGGGTTCGCGCCGACCCGCGATCATCGCGGTGATGCGGAGGATGGGCTTTGAGAAGTAGGTAAGGGAGACGCGCGCCTCGGTGCCGCGGTTGATATCATGTTCACCGACATGATCGGGTACAGCGCGCTCACCCCGAAGAACGAGGCCCTGGCGCTCGAGCTCCTGGACGAGCACCGGCAGTGGCACGACGTCTGCGTCAGTGCCCCTTCGCTACGCGTCGAACCGGGTCGCCTGCGGGGACGGCCGTGATGGACAGCTTCCATCAGGAGCTTCCGCGCCTGCTCAGGTCACTGGTCTGGTCCGCCAGCGACTCGATCGAGTCCTTGCGTTCCCGTGAACGGGTTCGTTGGCTGGGCGGTCCCGCATGCGGGATGAGTCTGCCGTGACGTGTTCGGAGTGCCGGTTCGAGAATCCTCCCGGGATGCGTTTCTGCGGCCAGTGCGGCGCGGCCTTGGCGCCGCGCTGCCCGCATTGCGGGGCGGAGGCGCCGGCGGGCTTCAGGTTCTGTGGCCAGTGCGGCGGGAGCCTGGAAGTAGCCCCGACTCGAGCTGGGACACCTCCGCCTCCCCCCGCGGCGCCCGCGCTGTCCGCCCCACCGCCGATTCCCGCCGCGCCGCCGGGGCGTCCCGCCGCGTACACGCCGAAGCACCTGGCCGAGAAGATCTTGAGGGCCCGCTCCGCGCTCGAGGGGGAGCGCCGCCAGGTGACCGTGCTCTTCGCCGACCTCGCCGGGTTCACCACGCTGGCCGAGCAGCGGGACCCGGAGGAAGTGCACCAGATCATCGATCGCTGCTTCGAGCTGATCACGGCCGAGGTCCACCGCTTCGAGGGCACGATCAACCAGTACACGGGCGACGGGGTGATGGCGCTCTTCGGCGCGCCGATCGCCCACGAGGACAGCCCACGCCGGGCCGTCCATGCGGCGCTCGGCATTCAGCAGGCGCTGGCGCACTGCCGCGCGGAGCTGGAGGCGGCACGCGGCGTGCAGCTCGGCTTGCGCATCGGCGTCAACACCGGACCGGTCGTGGTGGGGCGAATCGGCGATGATCTGCGCATGGACTACACCGCGGTCGGAGACACGACGAACCTGGCGGCGCGGCTCCAGCAGCTGGCGCAGCCGGGCAGCGTGCTCGTGGGCGAGGCGACGCACCGGTTGATCCGGGACTTCTTCGAGACGCGGGATCTGGGTGAGACGCCGGTCAAGGGGCGGGCGCCGGTCCGGGTATTCGAGGTGATCCGGCATCGGGGCCGGCGGACGCGGCTGGATGTGGCAGTCGAGCATGGGCTCAACTCACTCGTTGGCCGGGACCGAGAGCTGAGCCTCCTGCATGACCTCTTCCACCAGGTCCGCGCTGGCCGCGGACAGGTCGCGACCGTCGCGGGCGACGCGGGCATGGGCAAGTCCCGGCTGGTGCTCGAGCTCCGCCGGACGCTGGCGGAAGCGGACGAGCGGGTGACGTGGCTCGAGGGACGGTGCATCGCCTTCGGCCAGTCGATCCCGTTCCTGCCGCTGATCGACCAGCTCCGCGAGAACTTCCGCATCGAGGAGCTCGACGGAGAGCCGGAGATCATCGCCAAGGTCGAGCGGGCGATGCGCCGAATGGGCGAGCTGGACGCGCACATCCCGTACATTCGGTATCTCCTGTCCGTGGACCCCGGCGAGCCTGGCATCGTGGCGATGGACGCCGCCGCCCGGCGCAAGCGCGTCTTCGCCGCGGCGCGAGCGCTGTCGATCCGCGGCGCACTCCTGCGCCCGCTCGTGCTCGTGTGCGAGGACCTGCATTGGGTCGACGCGAGCACCGAGGAGTACCTGACGGCCCTGATGGACTCGGTGGCGGCCGTGCCGCTGATGCTGATCGTGACGCACCGGATCGGCTACACGCCGCCCTTCGGCAGCCGCAGCTTCCACACAATGCTGACCTTGCAGAGCCTCCCCGAGCGGGACGCGCTCGCTATCGCGGGGCAGATCCTCGGCAGCGAGCAGTTCCCGCCCCAGCTCCGGGAGGCGCTCCTCCAGAAAGCCGAGGGCGTCCCGCTCTTCGTCGAGGAGGTCACGCGGACGCTTCTCGATCTCGGCGTGCTCCAGCGCGACAACGGCAGGTACCGGATGGTCAAGAGCATTGCCGAGGTGAGTGTGCCCGACACGATCCAGGACATCATCATGGCGCGGCTCGACCGCCTCGGCGACGACGGCAAGCGCACCGTGCAGTTTGCGTCAGTGATCGGGCGGCAGTTCCTCCGCCGGTTGCTCGAGCGGATCGCAGACCCGACAGAGCGGCTCGGGGCGCTCCTGGAGCAGCTCAAGGCGGTGGAGATCATCTACGAGCAGCCGCTGCTCTCCGAGCCTGCCTATGTCTTCAAGCACGCGGTGATCCAGGACGTGGCGTACAACAGCCTCCTGGTCCAGCGGCGGCGCGAGCTGCACCGGGCCGTGGGGTACGCCATCGAGGAGCTGTACGCCGACCGGCTCGCGGAGCACTCCGAGGAGCTGGCGCACCACTTCGTCCAGGGGGAGGAGTGGCCGAAGGCGTTCGAGTACCTGCGGCGCTCGGGCGACCGTGCCAAGGACGCGTACGCCAACCGAATGGCGGTGGACTTTTACGGGAAAGCGCTCGAGGCCGGCCAGCGGATGACGCCGCCGGCCGACCCCCGCCTGGTCATACCGATCCATCAGCGGCGGGCGCAGGTGCTCTGTATCCTGTCTCGCTTCGACGAGGCGATTGCGGACTGCGAGCGGATGCTCGCGATCGCCCGGTCGATCGGCGATCGCCACGGCGAGGGCGAGGCGCTCGTGGAGGCAGCCCTCGCCCACTGGCTCACGTTCACCTGGGAAGGGGCCGGGCAGACCCGGCGGCGCGCGGAGGAAGCGCTGACGCTCGCGCAGGAGACGGGCGACCAGCTCGTGCTCGCCCGGAGCCTGAGCTATCTCGGGCTGGTGGACCAGATCTACGGCCGGCTCGTGGAGGGCGATCGCAAGCTCGAGGAGTCGCTCCGGATCAGCGAGGCCTCCGGCTTCCACCACGTCACCGCGCAGAACGAGACGTGGCTCGGGGCCCACGCGAACTGGCGGGGCGAGTTCCGGGCGGCGCTGGGCGTGTGCCGCCGGGCCCAGCGCACGGCCGTCGAGGCCCACGACGGCTTCCAGGAGCTCCTGGCGCTCTCGTTCGAGTGCCTCGTCCTGGGCAGCCTCGGGGAATATGCCGACGCGCGGGCCGTCATCGAGACGGGCCTGACCAAGGCCCGGACGTCGGAGACCGGATTCATCATCGGTCGGCTCACCAACTCGCTTGGCTGGCTCCACCAGGAGATCGGAGACTTCCGGCGGGCGATGGACCTCGACCGTGAGAGCGTGGACATCGGCCGGCGGATCAAGAACCCGAACGTCGAGATTAGCGCCTCGATCAATCTTGCCCTTGACCACCTGAGCCTCGGGGAGCTGGGTGGCGCGCTGTCGCTCCTCGAGGAGACGCTGGAGCGGGTCGAGAAGTTCGCCTTCGGGGCCCACCGGTGGCGCTGGGCGATCCATCTGCGCGTCTATCTGGGCGACGCACTGGTCGCCGCGGGCCGGCCGGAGCACGCCCTCGAGCAGGGCGAGCGCGCCATGGCGGAGGCCCGGGCGACCGGCTCGCAGAAGTACATCGGCCGGTGCCACGCCCTCACGGGCCAGATCGCGCTTGGCGCGCGGGACTTCACGGTCGCCGCGACCGAGCTAGGCGAAGCGGTCCGCGTCGCGCAGTCGATCGAGTACCGGCCGCTCCTGTGGCAGGCGGCCCACCTGCTCGCGCTGGCTCAGGCCGGAGGCGATCGGCAGGACGCCGCCGCCGCGGCGGCCCGCCTCGGGCTGGACACGCTCGACGCCGTGACCGCCCGGATCCCGGACCGTACGGGCCGGGACATTTTCGAGGCGTGGACACGCGTTCAGGCCGCGCGCGAAGATCTCGCGCGCCTGGTGCGGTGAGAGCGGGACGCCCTCGACTCGCATCCGAGCAGGCTGCTGAAAAAGGCCCATCTGCTTCGTTGGCGCCCTCGGGCGCCGCCTCGCATCTGGACCTTTTTGAGCAGCCTGCGCGTTTTTCCGCACTCTGCTAGGACGTTCCGTCGGGGCCCGGCGTCAGCTCGGACGATGAAGTTGAACGAACCTGAGCTGGGCCATCCGGGTAAAGTCGTCGTCGAGCGACCACAAGGTAGCTTCATGGTCGGCGGCGATTGCCGCAATGAAGAGATCAGCGAACCCGAAGCGGTGACCGGCATCGCCCGCCGCGTCGACCCAGCGATCAATCCGCTCCCAGGTGCCGGTGCTCGGGTAGAGGACGGGAAGCGCGGACAGGAGGCTCCGCAGCCGCGGCCGGTCCCGACGCGACGCTCCTGACAGGATCTCGATCTGAACCGGAGCCGCCAGGGCGACGTCGTCGGCGTCGAGCAAGCCCCGGAGGTGGTCGGCCTCGACGCTCGTCGACCGGCGCAGCGCGGCGACCCACACGGAGGTGTCGACGCAGATCACGGACGCCGGCGCGGACGGCGTCGAGAGGCCGGGATGTCGATGTCGAGCTTGACCGAGCCCAGGAGTTGCTTCAGTTCCTCGATCCGTCGCCTCCGGATCAGTTCTCGGAGGGACAGGACCACGGTGTCCGTCTTGGATTTGAACCCGAGCAGGCGGCGTGCCTCTTCGATGAGATCGTCTGGCAGGTCGAGTGTGGTACGCATATGGCGAACGCTAGATCTTATGCTTGGAGATGTCAAGACGCCGGCCCAAGAAGCGACATGGTGCCTCAGCCAGACACCGTGACGGCTGAGGGGAGGGCGCGTCGAGAGCCGGCTCGCGCCGTCTGGACGGGAGTCCGGCGGTGGCCAGCGATCCTCGCCGTATTCCTCCTGCTGCTCGCGGTGCTCCTGGTGAGCCCGCTCCTGCTCGGGGAGTACGCGCAGCAGATCCTGTCGCAAGCCTTCTTCTTCGCCATCGCCGCGATCACAGTCGATCTGCTCTGGGGCTACACGGGCATCCTGACGTTCGGCCAGTCCGCCTTCTTCGGTATCGGGGTCTACGCGGTCGCCATTGCGCTCGCGTACTACGTCGAGGGGGCCCTGGCCACGGCCGGCGTGATCCTCGCCGCGATGGCGGTGGCCGCGCTCATCGGGGCGGCCGTCGGCTGGCTCTCCTTCTGGGACCGCGCCTCGCCCATCTACGTGGCGATCGTGACGCTCGCCCTGCCGGTGATCTTTACCCAGATCATCCTGAGCGGCGGCGCCTACACCGGCTCGAGCAGCGGCCTGCCCATCCCGGCGCCGTTCCTCTCCATCGAGCAGTGGTTCTGGATCTCCGGCGGGCTGCTCTTGCTGGTGGCCGTGGCGGCGTACGTCTTCGTGACGAGCGACGCCGGACGGATTCTGGTAGCCATCCGCGAGAACGAGGAGCGCTGCCGGTACCTTGGTCTCAAGACCTCCCGTGTGAAGATCCGCCTCATGGCCGCGTGTAGCGCCGTGGCGGCCCTGGCCGGCGCGTTCTACGTGCTCTTTGGAAGCGTCGCGGCGCACTCCTACGGGGATTTCGTCTTTGGGACAGAAATGGTCGTCTGGACGGCACTCGGCGGGCGGGGGACGCTGGTTGGGCCGATCGCCGGGACGGTAGGCGTCAACTACGTGTCCGCAGTCCTCGGCGGCAACCTCCCGTTCGTCTGGCTCCTCTTCGTTGGGTTTGCCTTCGTGCTTGTCGTCGTGTATCTCCCCCAGGGTCTCGTGCCGGCCATCGCCAGCGGCGCGTCGCGCGTGGCCCGTGCGCTGACGCGGGCGCTCCGGGCGAGACGCACGACGCCCGCCGGGAGCGCGGCGCGGGCGGGGCGAGCGGATGCGTTGCGAGTGCTCGGGCACGGCAACCAGCCGACTGGCGGGACCGACGGGTCGCCGGTTCTCGAATTGCGTGGCGTCAGCAAGTCCTACGGGAGTCTCCAGGTGCTCCAGGGTATCGACCTCCAGGCCCACCGTGGCGAGGTCGTCGGGATTGTGGGGCCCAACGGTGCCGGCAAGACCACCCTCCTGCGCTGCATCGCCGACGGTCGCGAGCGGTCGAGCGGCGAGGTCCTCCTCAACGGGCGCCGCGTCGGCTGGCTTCCCCCACAGGATTGCGTCGAGCTCGGAGTGAGCCGGAAGTTCCAGACGCCCAACGTCTTCGAAGCCCTGACGGTGCTCGATTGCCTCCGGGTGGCGCGATCCTACCGGAGGCCGGCTTCTCTGTGGCGGAGGTCCCGGACGGTCGAGCTGCCGGAGCCCGCGCTCCACGCGGTCGAGGTGGCCGGGCTCCTGCCTCGGCTCCAGGAGCCGGCTGGTCATCTGTCCCACGGCGGAAAGCAGGCGCTCGAGCTCGCGATGGTGCTCGCGCTGGAGCCAACGGTCGTTCTCCTCGACGAGCCCACGGCAGGGCTCACGCGGGACGAGCGGGCCGCCATCGGCGGCGTGCTCCGGGAGCTGGCCGCGAGCCATCGGCTGTGCCTGCTCCTCATCGAGCACGACCTCGATTTCGTGCGTGAGATCAGCACGCGGCTCGTCGTGGTCCACCAGGGGCGGATCCTCCTCGACGGGCCACTCTCGGAGGTGGCCGACTCGGAGCTGATTCGGACTATTTACGTGGGCGGAGGGACACCGCGATGAGGCGCCAGGGCCATGGGCCGCCCCGCCCGCCGTCGCCCTCATGGTAGCCTTAGTCACCTTAGTCAGGAGGATGGCTGTCGTGCCCACGCTGATCAACGTCCACGAGGCGAAGACGCACCTCTCCCGGATCCTCGACCGCGTGCACCGCGGAGAGGAGATCGTCCTCGCCAAGGCGGGGAAGCCCTACGTGAAGTTGGTGCCGGTGCGCCCGCTCAAGAGACGGAGGCCCGGCCTGGTCAAAGGCAAGGTCACGGCCGCGTTCTTCGAGCCGTTGCCTTCGCGGGAGCTTGCCGCCTGGGAGCGATGAAAGCCCTGCTCGACACCCACGCGCTGCTCTGGTGGCTGTTCGACGATCGCCGGCTCTCGGGTCGGGCTCGACTCCTGGTGGAGGACTCCGCCAACGACATCCTGGTGTCGAGTGCCAGTGGCTGAGAGATCATGACGAAGCACCGGCTCGGCAAGCTCCCCCAAGGGGGCGAGGCGGTCAGGGATCTCCCTGGAGTCATCCGGCGAGCGGGCTTCGACCCCCTGCCGATCTCCCTCGAGCACGCCATCGAAGCGGGGCGTCTGGCTTCACCCCATCGCGATCCGTTCGACCGCATGCTCGCGGCGCAAGCGAGGATCGAGGGGATTCCACTGATCACGAACGACGAGGTTTTCGCGGGCCTCCCCGTATCGACGCTCTGGTAGACGTGAAGATGCAGGCGGACGGATCGGCGAGGAGTCTTCCACGGCTGCCTGGCGATTCCGATCCCGTTCAGCGTGAAGAGTGAGCAGCGCACGGAGAGTCGTGCCGCGCCGTCCTGACGGCAGCCGGCCGCGGCAGGCGATCCGTGCCGTCTCCGTGCTGCTGATGCGGGCCATCTATGCTGGCGGAGGGGCGCCGGGATGATCTGGCCGGCTCCCGGGAGTGCCGCGCTCGCCATCGACCGGTTGCGAGGAGCGTACGGCGAGTCCACGGTGCTCGACGGCGTGACACTGGACGTCCGCCCGGCGGAGATCTTCGCCATCCTCGGCAAGAACGGGATGGGCAAGACCACCCTGCTGAAGACGATCATGGGGCTCTTGCCCGCCCGGGGCGGCCGGATCGAGGTGCTGGGCCACGACGTGACCCGCAGTCAGCCGTACCGGATCACGCGGCTTGGCGTGAGCTACGTCCCGCAGGAAAAGTCGATCTTCCAGGACCTGTCGGTGGAGGAGAACCTTCGCCTGGCCCTCCGGGACCGCGTCGACTACGCCGAGCGGCTGGACGCGGTCGCGCGCTGGTTCCCGGTGCTGAAGGCCCGCCAGCGGCAGCGGGCGGGGACGCTGTCCGGCGGCGAGCAGAAGATGCTGCTGATCGGCCGGGCGCTCCTGACCCGGCCGCGCCTGGTCCTGGTGGACGAGATCACCGAGGGGCTCCAGCCCGCGATGATCACCACCCTCGGCGAGGTCCTGGCCGAGGAGCGGCGCTCGCGCGCCCTCACCGTCGTGCTCGTGGAGCAGAACGTCGGGTTCGCCGTGGCGCTGGCCGACCGGTACGCGGTGCTCAAGCTGGGAGCGGTCATGGAGACTGGACGGACCGCCGACGCGGGGGCGCGGCGGAACATCGAGCAGCACCTCGTCATCTAGTGTCCCGAGTCAGAAATGAGCCGACAAAGCGCCGGGCGGGGTGGGGGCTCTCCCCGCGGGACACGCTGTGTCGCGAAGCGTCGCCGCGCTCAAATGGGACCACGAGATCGATGGTGGTCGGCTTCGGCGATCCGCGCGAGCGCACGGTCCCGCGGGGAGAGCCCCTGGGAGAGCCCCCACCCCACCCGGCGCGGTGAGTCAACGGACTTTCGACTCGGGACACTAGCAGGAGGCGGACGGCATGGGGCCGTCGGTCCGGATGATGAGCACTCGTTCTGAAGGAGGGAGCCACATGAGAGAGACGTGGGGTGCCAAGGGGTGGCAGTCACTGGCTGGGCCGCTGGCTGGTCTGGCCGTCATGGTGCTGACGCCGGGCGCCGGGTTTTCGCAGGACAAGACGCCGATCGTGATCGCCGTGCCCGTCGGCCTGAGCGGCGTGAACAGCGTCGTGGCGCCGGCGGTCGTCCAGTCGGGCGAGCTGGCCGTCGAGGAGCTGAACGCCAAGGGCGGGATCCTTGGGCGGCCGGTGAAGCTCGTTCCGCTCGACGACGAGAGCGGTCCGGCCGGCGCCGTCAAGGCTTTCAATACCGCGATCCGCCAGCACAAGGCGGACGTCATCATCACCATGGAGACGAGTGCGGCGCGGAACGCCGGCGCGCCCATCGCGGAGCGGGCAAAGGTGCCGTTCATCTACACGTCGTTCTACGAGGGACGGGCCTGCGGCAAGTACCTTTTCGTCAACGCGTGGGTTCCGGAGCAGGTCGTGCCGCCGCTGATCAAGTTCATGACCGACGAGAAGAAGGTGAAGAAGTGGTTCGCCGTCGGCAGCGACTACGCCTTCGGGCGGGGCATGATCGAGGCCGCCAAGAAGAGCATCGCGAACGTGGGCGGGACGATCCTCGGGGAGGAGTACCAGCCGCTCCAGGCCTCCGACTGGACGGCGGTCATCTCGAAGATCCGCGCGGCGAAGCCGGACGGCATCATCTACTCGACGTCCGGCGGCGGCCCGAACATCGACTTCCTCAAGCAGCTCAAGGCCACGGGGCTCACGCTGCCGATCGGCAGCCTCTCGATCGACGAGCTGACGGCGGAGGCGGGCGGAAACGCGGCCGAGGGGGTGTACTACACGGGCGACTACTACACGGGCCTCGACAACCCGCAGAACAAGGCGTTCCTCGACGCGATGAAGGGGAAGTTCGGCCCTGCCCTCAAGACGCCGAACTCGCTGTCCGAGCAGGAGTACGACGGCGTGCACGCGTACGCCATGGCCGTGGAGAAGGCCAAGACCACGGAGGCGGACAAGGTGATCGCCGTGCTGCCCAGCATCGTCTTCAAGGGGCCGCGAGGGGCGGTGCAGATGAACAAGCAGCACCACGCACCGCTGCCGGTCTACCTCGCGCAGGTCCAGGCCGACGGCAAGACCAAGGTGCTCAAGGACTTCGGGCTGATCAACCCCGGCGATCAGTGTCCAAGCCTGAAGTGATGAACGGGCCTGTCCTCCGACCCGAAGCGAACCCCAACGGGGACGCCCCACCGCCGAGGCTCGCGGGTCCGGGCGCCGCCCCTCGAGTCTCAGCCAGCGGGCGGGAAGTGTTCTCCACTCGGGACTGACCGAGGCCGCAGGAGGCCGATCGGCATGTATACGACCCAGCTGCTCGACGTGCTGACGACAGCGGGCGTCCTGTACGTGGTCGCGATCGGCCTCCTGATCGTCTACGGCGTGCTCAGGATCATCAACCTCGCCCACGGCGCCTTCCTCGCACTCGGCAGCTACGCCGCGGTCATCGTGACCCAGCTCGGGTGGAACCCCTGGACGGCGCTGCTCCTCGCTCCCGTCATCGGCGTGGCCATCGCGGCCCTGGTCGAGTGGCGGGCCCTTCGCGCCCTTTACGCGCGACCGCTCGACACGATCCTGGCAACGTGGGGGCTCAACATCGTCCTGGTGCAGCTCATCACGCTCTATTTCGGCCGCGAGATCCACTTCGCCGAGAGTCCGATCGCCGGGGCCGCGGCCGTGGGCGGCGTGACCTACTCTCAGTACCGCCTGGTGCTGCTGCTGGTCGCGGTCGCGCTGGGCCTGCTCGTCTGGCTGGTCATGCAGCGGACGCAGATCGGCGTCGTGGCCCGCGCCGTGATCATGAACGAGGAGCTGGCGCAGGCGCTCGGGATCAACACGCGGCTCGTCCGGTTCGTGACCTTCTGCCTCGGGGCCGGCCTGGCCAGTCTCGCCGGCGCCCTGATCACTCCCCTCGTCAGCGTGCACCCGAACCTGGGCGTCCCCTGGCTCATCAACGCCTTCATGCTGGTGCTGGTGGCGGGGGTGTCGCTCGGCAACCTGGCGCTCGCCGCGCTTGTCCTCGGGGGGGCTCAGGTCCTGGTCAGCTCGTATGGCAATCCTGTGCTGGGCAGCCTGACCATCGTGATCCTCGCCGTGATCATCCTCCGGTTCCGCACGATCACGATCTAAAAGGGCTCGCGCTGCCGCCGCAGCGCCAGCCACCTGCCAGCCATCCGGACGTCTTTCCCTCGACCGCTCGTGTCCTTCCGGGAAGCCTGCGTCGCCCGGCCCTTCGTCTTTTCATCTGGCGTTGAGCTAGGTCAGAAGGGACAAGCGGCGCATACACACCCCCAGAATTCTGAGGGGTTTGCGTCGACCGCGACGTTGACCCCGTGGGGTGCCGGGGCTACCTTCAGTGCACCGTCCTGATCGCGGCCGATGGAGGGCGATGGGATGCAGTGTCCGCGGTGTCAGCACGCGAACGGACCACGGGCGAGGTTCTGCGAGCAGTGCGCCGCGCCGCTGCTGGCCCAGAGCTGCGGGAACTGCCGCGCCCAGCTGCCCCCGACTGCCAAGTCCTGCCCTGAGTGCGCCCATCCGGTCACGGTCGGGGCTAGCGAAGAGCGACTCTCAACGCCACAGGCGTACACCCCGCTCGCCTCGCTGAGGCCCTCCAGGCCATTCACGTCCCCGCGACCGTGCAGGCGGTCTTGGCGGCCCGGATCGACCGACTGCCACTCGTGGAGAAGCAGCTCCTCCACGCAGCGTCGGTCATCGGCAAGGATGTACCCTTCGCCCTGCTGCAGGCCATCGCCGAGCTCCCCGAGGCGGAGCTGCGCCGCGCCCTCGCGCACTTGCAGGGTGCGGAGTTCCTCTACGAGACGAGCCTGTTCCCCGACCTCGAATACACGTTCAAGCACGCCCTCACGCACGAAGTCTCTTACGGGAGCCTGCTTCAGCGGAGAAGACGCACCCTTCATGCCCGAATCATGGACGCCATCGAAGCGCTTTACGCTGGACGCCTCAACGAACATGTCGAGCGGTTGAGTCACCATGGCGTCCGCGGCGAGGTCTGGGACAGAGCTCTCAAGTACCTCCGGCAGGCGGGCGGAAAAGCAGTTGATCGCTCGGCTAACCAGGAGGCGGCCGTGTGGTTCGAGCAAGGGCTCGATGTCCTGAAGCACCTTCCCGAGAGGCGGGAGAACACCGAGCAGGCGATCGATCTCCGGCTCGACATGCGCAATCCGCTCCTCTCCCTCGGAGAGTTCGCCCGACTCTTTGACTACCTCCGCGAGGCCGAGCGCCTTGCCGCTGCTCTCGGCGATCAGCGCCGGCTGGGTCGAGTATTCGGCTATCTCGCGAGCTTCTTCAACGTCATGGCCGATTACGATCGCGCCATCGACTCGGGCGAGCGTGCCCTCGCAATCGCTGAGGCCATACAGGACGTCAACGTCCAGGTCTTGGCGGATTTTTACCTCGGCGTGACCTACTTCTTTCGTGGCGAGTATCCACGGTCGATGAACTACTACCGGCGCACCATCGAGTCCCTTCGCGGTGATCTCATCCAACAGCGCTTCGGTCTGCAGGGCCTTCCCGCGGTGTTCGCCAGGGGCTATCTTGCCCAGTCCCTTGCCGAGCTGGGACAATTCGCCGACGGGATTCCCTTCGGGAACGAAGCGCTTCGGATCGCCGAAGTCGCTAACCACCCGTACAGCCAGATCTTGGCCGATTACACCGTCGGCTACCTCTATCTTCGCAAAGGGGATCTCGAGACGGCGGCTCGTCTCCTCGAACACGGCCTGATACTCTGCCGAGCTACCGACATCCAGCTCCTCTTTCCGTACGTCGCCTCGTTCCTCGGGCATGCCTATGCCCTTTTGGGTCGTCTCCACGAAGCTGCCCCTCTTCTCGAACGGGCCGTCGAAGCAGAGCTCTCAACGAAAATGAAGTTCATGGGTTCGGTATGGGTCGGTTTTCTCGGCGAGGCCCATTTGCTCGCGGGGCGGCTACACGACGCGGCCGAGCTCGGCCGACGTGCGCTCGACCTCTCTCGAGCACATAAGGAACGAGGATACGAGGCCTGGACGCTGCGACTGCTTGGTAACATCGCGTCGCAGCGAGAGCGTCCAGAGTTCGACCACGCCGAGGGCCACTATCGTGAGGCGATGAGGCTCGGCGTCGCGCTGGGGATGCGGCCGCTCCAAGCCCACTGCCACCTCGGCCTCGGCAAGCTGTATCGGCGGACGGGAAAGCGCGATCAGGCCCAGGAGCACCTTACCACCGCGACGGCGATGTACCGCGAGATGGGCATGCGGTTCTGGCTCGCGCAGTCCGAACGTGACTGAGTATTATCGGCCGGTAAGCCGCTACGCCATTGGAGTCTTCTATGGACGGGATGACCGATCAGGAGCTCGCCGATCTCAAACGCAAGGCGATGCAGGATCGCCGTCGTTGGGGTTCGTTGGACAGAGTTCTAGGCCGATCTGATCTGGACGCTGGGTATTGGATACCGGCCTTGGTGACCGAGGTTCAACGAGCCCGACCGCGGTGCGCCAAACTGGAGCAGGACTGCGCGCAGCTTCAACGAGAGTACGATGCGCTGCGTTACGGTCCGGCATCACCTGCCACCTAAGGTGACGCGGATACGGGCCCGTCCAGCGTAGGTGACGAACCCGAATCGCGACGCTCTACCGCGACCGCACTGGACGAGTGGGACGGACTGTTGCACCATCGGGATCTCCGAACGCCCCGGCACCCGACCCGCGCCCGACAAGGTCCGGCCTGAGCTACCGGTCTCGTGACCGGGCGGCAAGTAGGCGGAACCCGGCTGGGCCGTAAGCCGCGTCCCCCAGGCGCCAGCGCGGGCGCCACGGCCATCGCGTCATGCCGCCAGCGACCTGTCGCAAGAATCCGGCATTCTCCCCGCGAGCCGAGCCGTGCCCGTCAGCTGCCGTCGAGCGGAATGCCCAGGTCAGCAAGAAGTGCGACTCGACCGCCTGCTCGATGCAACGCAGCGAGGCGAGCACGCTCGTCAGCCCGGCCCTGCTCCCGGTACGGAACGGTGTTGATGTTGAGGGCGACAACGAGCGTGCGATCCAGGTCGGCAGCCAGCAAGGGGCCGAGCCGCCCCACCCACCGACGAAGCAAGCTTCGCGACAGCGTGACGAGCTTCACGGCGCGGATCGTCGAGGCGACCGACAGACCGGTCATGGGGAACTCCGGGTGCGTCGGGAGCAGGGCGACCTCGCCGACCGCCGTCTGACGGACTTGCTGACTGCTGATGAACGCGAGCGTGAAGTCCCGCTGGTCCGGGTCAGCCCACAGTACAACCGCTGGCCGCCGTGCGGTCACGGACAGGTCGGTGAAGGGGAACGGGACGAGCACGATGTCGCCGCGCGCCACCGGTCGCATGGCGCCCTGACGTGGACGGGCGGTCACAGAGGCTCGCCGCTCGTGTCGTCATACAGATCGAGCTCCGAGGCCAACCAGTCGAACGCACCGCTCGCGGCTGCGAGAACAGCGATGTCGGTCCCGGGCGCATCGTCTGAAGCGGCCGGCCAGGGCGCCATGCGCTGACGAAGGCCATCGCCCACCAGGCGACGGGCGACCTGCGATACGGACCGCCCTTCCTGCTGGGCTAAAGCCTGAAGCGCCCGATACAGCTCGGCGTCCACGCGCATATTGACTTGCCGTCGAGGCGCCATGTTCCTTCGGGCTTTCTTCGCCGCCCCGCCGCGCATTCGCCTGCCTTGCTTCGATGCTATCATGCGTAGCACATGCTAGCTGCTGCCAACGTCCCCGTCAAGCGGCGGGATTGGATGGCGGTGACAGACCACCCGCGCATCTCTTGACGATCGGGCCGCCATGGCGCAAGATCCACCCGGCCGCCGTGGCTGTAACGCGTCCCGTTCGGAGCCGACTACGGCGGATTGACTGAAAGCGCCGTGCGGACCACGGGTTGGGGAGGCTGACAACCGATATGGTGCCCTATGCCGTCGACGGAGCTGACTCCTTCATGCGCCGTCCACGACACCAGGCGTTCCCAATGACTCGAGCCTTGCAAGCGGCGGAGGCTGGTCCATGACACTCCATGAGCTCACTCCAGCAAATGGTTTGCTGTCCGATCCCTCACGTCTCCGGGCTCAGCTTGAGCGTGATGGCTTCCTCTTCATCCGCGAGCTGCTTCCCCCGGACGACGTCCGCCGTGTTCGGCGGGGTGTGTTGGAATGCTGCCGGGCCGCGGGGTGGCTCATTGACGGGACCGATCTGCTCGAGGGCCGCGCGCATCGGGAGAAGGCGTGCGTGGAGCCGGAGCCCGAATTCATTGCCGTCTATCGTCAGGTCCAGAAGCTCGAAGCCTTTCATACCCTGGCCCACCACCACGCGCTCCTGGCGCTCGCGGAGACCGTCATCGGCGAGCCGGTGCTGCCCCACCCCAACGCGATCGCGCGCCTTTCCTTCCCGCAAAACGTCAGGCACACCACGCCTCCGCACCAAGACTTCCCCTTCATCCAGGGGACGGCCGAGACGTTTACCATCTGGATCCCGCTCGGCGACGTCCCTCGCGATCTCGGCGGGCTTATGGTCAACGCCGGGAGCCACCGAGCGGGTGTCGGCGAGTACCACCTCTGCCTCGGGGCAGGCGGCATGGGCATCGATCCCGTGACCATCCCCGACCGCTGGCACACCGCCGACTACCGGATTGGCGATGGACTGCTCTTCCATAGCCATACGATCCACCAGGCCCTCCCGAACCTGTCCCCCGATCGCCTGCGCCTGTCCGTCGACTACCGGTATCAGGCGCGCTCGAAGTTGATCGCGGAGTCGAATCTGTCGCCGCACACGGGCCAGATCACCTGGGCTGAGGTCTACGCCGACTGGCGGTCCGAGGCGCTCCAGTACTACTGGCGGCGATACGACCTCACCGTCACCGGCTACGACGCCAGCTTCTTCGAGAATCGCGACCGCGAGGCCTTCGAATTCGCCGCCCGCGGCGACCTCACCGCGCGCCCGGCCCTCTTGCGGATCGCCCAGCGAGACCCTGACCCCGCCAAGCGCCAGCATGCCGCGCACGCCCTCGCCCAGTTCGACGTGCTCGAACCTGCCCCGCCCGCCCCATAGCGCGGGGAAGCGGAAAGCGCGACTGCGGAAGGGATACGGCCGCAACCCGGTCGAGAGCCCGGGCCCGCGAGCTGCCCGGGAATCCCGAGGTCAGGAGGTTGTATGCACGGGCGGCCTGAGGACCTGCGTGACGCAATGCCGGGAACTCCAGCTGGTCGATGAAGCTGCCAGCGGTACCGTGTGGCCTGCCTGGCGACCTCCCTCCGGACGCCAGCCTCCGGGCGCTCGCTACGTGATCAGGCCATAGAACTGGCCAGCGTTCTGGCAGGTGATCTTGTGAACAATGTCGGGCGGCAGGTGCCCGAACTGTTCCTCGATGTACTTCGAGGACTCCGGCCAGACGCCGTCGCCGTGGGGGTAGTCGGACCCCCACATGAGGGTCTCGACGCCGATGTCGTCGATCAGCCTCGTGCCGATCCGGTCGAACTGGAACGTCGCCCGGCACTGGCGGCGCCAGTAGTCGCTCGGCTTCATGGTGAGGCCGAGGTCGTGGAAGCGGTCCTCCCACTCGAAATCCATCCGGTCCAGGGCATAGGGCAGCCAGCCAATCCCGCTCTCGCCGAAGGCGATGCGGATGTTGGGGTAGCGCTCGAGGACGCCGCTCCCGATCACGGCGGCCAGGATGTTGATGAGGTTCATCTGGAATCCCGAGACCACGGTGAAGAACGCCGCGCGGCGGGTGCGCCCCTTTTGCTGATCGAGCACGCCGGGGGGCAGAGCGGGAAACGTGTGGAAGTGGAGCGGCAGGCGCACATCGCTCACGGCCTGCCAGAGCGGCTCCCAGACCGGATGCCACATGGGCTCCATGTCCCACGAGCAGGATAGCTCCATGCCGCGCAGCCCGAGCTTGCCCACGCGGTGGATCTCCTTGACCGCGGCATCGATGTCGGCGTAGGGCAGGCAGGCCAGCCCGACGAAGCGGCCCGGGTCGTGGTGACAGAAGTCGACGAGCCAGTCGTTGTAGATCCGGAACATCTCGCTGGCCGCCTCGTGGTCGCCGAGCCGCGTGGCCGCGCCGAGGATACCGTAGATCACCTCGGCCTGCACGCCGTCGCGGTCCATGTCGCGAGCCCGCAGCCGGGGATCGGTCACGCGGCGGATGCCGTGCTTGCCGTCCTCGTAGAGGCCCGTGGCCGCCATGACGTCGACGCGATGGTGCTGTCCGGGGACGTACTTGTGGCCGCCCGGCCCCACGCCGCAGACCAGCCCGAACGACCCGCCATTCTTCGAGGTCCAGTAGGGACCGTCGGGTCCCTCGGCCACGTGGGGCATGCGGTCTCTCAGCGCCGCCGAGGCATTGGAGACGAACAGATCCGGCGGGATCCAGGGAAGGTCGATGTGGCAGTCAGCCGAGATCCTCGTGTAACGCATGTCACGCCCTCCGCGATGAGACCTTGCCGGTGCTCCGGCCGGGACACCGTCGGTGCCGGGACCGACCGTCCCACACACTAGCACGGTCGAACCGCAAGGGCTCGACGGGGGACAGCGTAAACGTTCCTCGACGCCCAGCTCCACCCCGGGACCCCGGGGACTGCAAGCAACACGAGCGAAAGGATAGAACGCGGCAGCGGTCGCGAGGTAGTCCCGAGCCTCCTGGCGCCTGCCGATGCTCCCGCCGAGCTGGCCGAGACCGAGAGGAGGCCGCGGAAGCGCGGGCCGACCCGGCGTCACCGGGAACCGCCGCGATACTGTGATACACTTCGGGCCGAAGGAGGAAGCACCATGCCGGTATCGATTCGACTCGGTCCACAGCTCGAGGAGCAGCTCGCCAAGGCGAGCCGGAAGCTACGCGTGAACAAGACCGAAGTCATCAAGCGAAGCCTGGAGCTCTACCTAACCCAGGTCGAACCTCGACGCACCCCTTACGAGCTCGGTGAAGGACTCTTCGGCGCCGACGACAGCCAAGGGAGCGACCTCTCGTCCAGCTTCAGGCGTCGCCTGAAACGCCGGCTCCGTGCGAAGCATCATCGTTGACGCCGGTCCACTGATCGCGCTCTTTCGCAAACACGACCGCCACCACTCCCGCGTCAAGAGATTCCTGGCCACCGCTTCAGGGAGATTCGTCTCGACGCTTCCCGTGGTCACCGAGGTCTGCTATTTCCTCGACGCCAGGGGCAAGCGGGCGTTTTTGACCTGGATCCGACGGGGGGGCCTCGCGCTGCAGCCGATCACGCTGGAGGACCTCGACGACATCGCGGCGATCATCGCTCGTTACGAGGATCGTGAGATGGACTTCGCCGACGCGACCCTGGTGTGGCTGGCGGGACTCGTCAACACGCTTGACGTGCTGACGATCGATCGGAAGGACTTTCAGGTCTATCGCGCAGCCTCCGGCAAGCCATTCAACCTGGTACTCGGGAAAAGCTAGTCGCCGTCCGGCATCCCGGGCGACCGGAATCCGGGCGAAGGATACAATGAGACCCGTGGAAGTCCTTGCCGCGTTTGCCGCGCGCTATCCTTTCCCCCTCGACGAGTTCCAGCAGCGCGCGATCCGGGCCATCCAGGACGGGCAGTCGGTGATCGTCTCGGCGCCGACGGGCGCCGGCAAGACGCTCGTCGCCGAGTTCGCGATTCACCTCGCTCTCAGCGAGAGCCGGCGGCTCGCGTACACGACACCCCTCAAGGCGCTCTCGAATCAGAAGTACGGCGACTTCTGCCGCGCGTTCGGCGAGGACGCGGTCGGCATCCTCACCGGGGATGTCAAGGTCAATCCGCGCGCGTCGATCCTCGTCATGACCACCGAGATCCTCCGCAACATGTTCTACGGCGGGGGGCTCCCGGGCCTCGGCTGGGTCGTGCTCGACGAGTGCCACTACATGGGCGACGAGGGGCGGGGCACCGTGTGGGAGGAGATCATCGTCAACGCGCCTCGCGAGGTCGCGCTGGTGGCGCTGTCGGCGACGGTGGCGAACGTGCGGGAGATCGCGGACTGGATCGGCCTCGTGCACCGGCCGATCGTGGCCATTCACCATCCCGATCGGCCGGTGCCCCTGTCCTATTCGGTGGCTGACTTGGCGGGGGAGATCCACCCCATCCAGGCCGTGCGGACCGGGGTCGCCAAGCTGATCGGCGCCGAGTCGGGGGGCGAGCGCGTGCGCGACGAGGGCCGCTGGTACACGCGGCGCGCCGCCGACCCCGTGGTCCTGATCGACGCGCTCGACGCCCGCGGCTGGCTGCCGGCGATCTACTTCATCTTCAGCCGCGCCGGCTGCGAGCGGGCCCTCGACGACGTCGTCGCCGAGGGGCGGTCACTGCTCCGCCGCGAGCAGCGCGCAGAGGTCGATCTCGCCGTGAACGATGCGATCGCGGAGAGCCCAGCGATCGCCGAATCGGCGCTCAGCCAGGCGGTGTTCGGTGGACTCGGACTCGGGGTCGGGCTCCACCATGCCGGCATCCTGCCGAGCCTGAAGCGGCTGATCGAGCGGCTCTTCGAGCGGGGGCTCTGCCGCGTCGTGTTCGCGACGGAGACCATGAGCCTCGGCATCCACATGCCCGCCCGGAGCGTGGTGCTGCAGGGGCTGACCAAGCGCACCGACCGCGGCTTCCGGGGGCTCACGCACAACCAGCTGACGCAGATGGCGGGACGCGCCGGCCGCCGCGGCATCGACCGCGAGGGGGAGTGTGTCATCGCGCTCGACGCGCGGGACGGGGTCGAGGACATCGTCCGCACCATCGATGCGGCTCCCGAGCCGATCGAGAGCCAGTTCAAGCTCGGCTATGGGTCCGTCGCGCAGCTCCTCGGGCGCGGGCTCGATCAGGACGCGCTCCGGCGCCAGGTGGAGTCGTCCTTCGGCCAGTATCAGAATCTCACGCGGATCCGGGCGCTCGAGCACGAGGTCGCGGATCTTGCCGCCGCCCTGGAAGAGGCGCGACAGTTCGCGGCGCCGTGCGGGGATTTCGCGCGCATCGGGCGGTATCGTCAAGTCCGGGCGGAGGTGACCGCGCACCGGCAGGCCCTCGGCCGCGGCGGCCGCCGAGGCGAGCGGCACCTGGTCGACGCCGAGCCCGGGCGCCTGATCCTGGTGCGCCGGCGCGGCGGCGCCGGCCTGGCGATGGTTGTCGGCGCCCACTCGATCCGCGGCCATCGCGTGCTGATCGACGCGCTCCTGCCCACCGGCGCCGTCGCTCGCGTGAAGCCCGGCCTCGTCAAGACGATCTTCTGGTCGACGCCTCCGCTCACCCTGCCGCGCGATCGTGGGCGCGACGGGCGAGGGCTCCACGGTCTGGCCCAGTACCTCGGGCGGCTGTCCCTGGACGAGCTGCTCGACCGCGAGCGCCACCACGGGCCGGAAGCCGAGATGTCGAGCATCGTGTGCCATCGGTGTCCGTGGGGCTCGACCGTGCGGTGCGACCAGGCGTGGCGGGAGACCGAGCGGCTGGGCGAGCGCCTCGCCCAGAGGCGGCAGGCCCTCGAGGCGCTCCGGGGCGCCTACTGGCAGGAGTTCCTCCGCGTCGTCGAAGTGCTCGAGCAGTTCGGCGCCGTGCGCGGCGGGCGCCTCGAACTGATGGGACGGCTCGTGGCCGGCCTGCGTCACGACAACGAGCTGCTGGTGGCGACGCTCGTCGAGCGGGGGCTCTTGTCCGATGTCACGCTCGCCGAGGCGGCCGCGCTCTGCTCGGCGCTGATCGATGAGTCCAGGTCCGGCGAGCCCGCCCTCACCCGGCTGTTCCTGAAGAAGCGGCCCAAGCTGGCGCGCAAGCTCCGGCAGCTCGAGTCAATCGCCGACACGATCCACGCGGCGCAACGGGCCCGGTTCCTGCGAATTCCAGTCGGGCCCCACGGCGGCTTCATGCCCGCGGTCTTCCGGTGGGCCTCCGGCGAGGACAACTGGGGCGACATTGTCGAGACCTCCTTCGGAGGGCACGAGGGCGACCTCATCCGGGCAATGCGGCGGCTGATCGACATCCTGCGGCAGCTTGCCGAGGCACCTGAGGTGCCACCCGCCGTCGCCGGGCTCCTGGGGCAGGCGGCCCGCGTGGTCGATCGCGGCATCGTGCTCGAGTCCGCGCTGCTTTGAATCGGAGGGACCTGGGTTTACTCGCGAAGCCGCGTCGCGCTATGCTGGCCGCGTGATCGCGACTCACCTGTTTTGGGTGTCCTTACTTCTGATGGTGGCCGGAACTGGCTGTGCCGGGAAGCCAGCGAGGGAGCAGCGGACGACCGAGGGCCCCACGGCGGAGCACGCGTTCACGTATCGGATCGCGCAGCAGAACGGCCGCGAGCCCACGTTCGAAGAGCGGCAGACGTGGAAGGACGAGCTGGACCTGAAGATCGCGCGGTACCTGAACGCGAATCCGGAGGATGCGAACGCGCTCGGCGTGATGAAGTTCCGGTATCTCCACCAGGTGACCGTGGGCATGAGCAAGGAGCAGGTCGCGATCCTTCTGGGCCAGCCGTCCGGGGTGACGACCGAGGCCGAGCGCATGGCCGAGCTGGCCCGCAAGTACTGGGACGACATCAAGGACCGGACGACCGAGGCGTGGAGTTACCCCCTTGGCTGGAGCTTCTACTTCTCGGACGACCGCCTCGTCGAGATCACGCAATACACCCCGTGAGGAGTGATGCCGATGGCAGAGATCAGTCTCACCGCCGCGTTCTCCTCGGTTCCGGCGGCCGAGCAGGAGGAGATCAAGCAGCTCATCATCGAGGTCACCGAGCAGATCGCGCGGGACGACGGGCAGTTCAAACGCGCCAAGCTCGTCTTCACCGAGTCCGACGAGCGCTGCGGCCTCACCGCCGAGCTGGACGGGGTCAAGAAGGAGGGCGTGCCCCTCCAGCTCGACATTGAGCAGCTGGAGGACGCTCGGGTGTCCGCCGGGCCACGCGCGCAGCTCAAGGAGGCGATGCGCCTCTACTTCCGGAAGGTCGCCGGCAAGTAGGCGCGCGATGCGACGGCTGATCGTCAACGCCGACGACTTCGGCCTGACGCCGGGCGTCAGCGAAGGCATCCTCGCCGCCCACCGGCATGGCATCGTGACCAGCACGACGCTGCTCGTCAACCGTCCGATCGAGCGCCACCTCTTGGACCGACTCGCGGACACCGACCTCGGCGTCGGCTTGCACATCAACCTGACGCTCGGACGTGCTCTGACCGGTGCCTCCTCGCTGACCGTGGAGGACGGCCAGTTCGTTCGTGAGCCGTACCGTGTGGCCGAACGCGCGACGCCTTCGGCCATCGAGCGTGAGATCGTCGCCCAGATCGACGCGTTCGAGCGACTGCTGCGCCGGCCGCCGGACCACCTGGACAGCCATCACCATGTCGGGATGCTCGAGCCCGTTCGGACGGTGCTGCTCGATACCGCTCGCGCGGCACATGTGCCCGTTCGGATCCAGGACAGAGTCGCGCGGGCGGCCGCCCGCTCGGCGGGGCTCCGGACGCCGGATCATTTCTTCGGAGCGTCGGGGCCTGACGCGTATTGGACGCTGGGCCGAGCCCTTCGCCACTTGCGCGATCTTCCGCCCGGCACCTCGGAATTCATGACGCATCCCGGTTACTTCGACGCGGCCCTGTCGTACAGCCGCTACGGCCGCCAGCGCGAGACCGAGCTGATCGGGCTCGGCTCGCCCACGACCCGCGCCGCCGCGTGGTCGCTCGGAATCCGCCTGATCACCTTCCGTGACCTCGGGTGATTGGAGGCGCCAGCTCGGCGCTGGTGGTCCGACTCCGCGGGGCGGGCCCACCCGCTCGCGCTTCGGTTGATCAGGGGCCTTGCGCCTCTGGGCGGCTCTGGTCCCCGCTTTTGCCCTCGGCCGTTTTGAGCAGCTCGACCACCCGAGCGCTCTCACACATCTGGGGATCGGCGCGACCGTTTGCCCCCACATGGGGGCAGTGCTATGGTCCAGGACGCGGGGGGTATCCGGCCCCGAAAAGGAGCCGATCATGGCGGAACTCAAGGTCCGACAGCTGGACGACCGCGTCGTCGCGAGTCTGAAGGCGCGCGCAAAGAAGCGCGGCGTCTCCCTGGAGGAGGAAGTGCGGGCGACGCTGACCGCTTCGGTCCTGGCTCGGCGAGACGCCTTCGCACGCCGGGCTGCCGCGGTGCGCGCGGCAGTCGGCCGAAAGCCCGGCGACCAGCGGCTGGACAGCGCCCGGATCATCCGCGGAGAGCGGGACGCCTGGGGCTGAAGTGGGGTCCCCAACGGCCGTGCTCGATGCCTCGGTGGCGATTCGCTGGGTAGTACCGGAGCGCGGGAGCGAGGAGGCGGCCGAGCTGCTCGCGCGTCGAGTCGCCTGGGTCGCTCCTCGGCTCATGCTCACAGAGGCGGCCGCCGCTCTGCGGCATTGCCACCCACCTTGTGCCGTCCGCGTAGTCGCCTTCAGCGGCTCCTCGGTTCCGGCGCACCGGCGCGCGGTCGCCTCGCGACCCGAGGGCTACCACAGCGCGCTGGCGGCGGCCATGGCGCTGGCACCCCTCGCGGTGGAGTCGGCCAAGGAGCACGCCTTCATCACCGAGTTCCTCGCGAGCTGGGGCGAAGCGCTCGACCGTCGGCCTCGCCGCCGCTGAGACCGCCGCTAGGCGGGGCTGCGCTCTCGTCCGCCGTCTCCCCGCGCGACGGTCCCCCGTTTCCGGATCTGCGCGCGTCAGCACGCTCCCGAATCTGATAGGCTTGCGGCCACCGAGGGAGGTCGCCAGGCGTGAGCTGGCACCGATTGCGTGCCCACAACCGTGCGGGCACGGCGTCGCACTGTCGCCGGCGCCGCGTGGACGTCCCAGAGGGGGCCGAGCGACGGTCCGCTCCTCATCAACCCGCAGTTCTCACCAGGAGGGTGCTATGCGTGACGAACTCTCCCGCCGACAGTTCCTTCAGACCACAGGCGGTGCAACCGCAGGCGCCCTCGCCGGGGGCCTGCTCGCCTCGCAGCAGGGTCCCGGTGGCGCCGGGACGGCCGAGGCGGCGACGACGGCGCGCGGCAACGAGATCTGCGGGATGGACGCCGTCGCCCTCGCGGCGCAGATCCGCGCCAAGAAGCTCTCGCCGGTCGAGGTGGTCGACGCCGTGCTCGACCGCATGAATACGCTCGAGCCGACCCTGCACGCCTTCTGCACGCCGACGCCCGAGCTGGCCCGCGAGACCGCGAAGAAGATCGAGGCGGACATCATGGCGGGCCGGCCGGTCGGGCCGCTCGCGGGCGTGCCCATCGGCATCAAGGATCTCGTCCTGACCAAGGGCATCAAGACCACGTCGGGCTCGTATGTCTACAAAGACTTCGTGTCCGATGAGGACGACGTCGTGGTCGAGCGGCTCCGCGCCGCCGGCGCCGTCATCCTCGGCAAGACCAACGTGCCGGAGCTGGGCTACAGCGGCGCCGGTCACAACATGATCTTCCCGACCACGCGCAACCCCTGGAACGTCGAGCGGACGTCGGGCGGGTCGAGCGCCGGCTCCGGCGCCGCGGTGGCGTCCGGCATGGGTCCGTTCGCCATCGGCAGCGACGGCGGGGGCTCCGTTCGCATTCCCGCGGCGCTCTGCGGGATCTACGGCCTCAAGGCCTCGATGGGGCGGGTGCCGCTCTATCCGGGTACGAAGGACGAGCGGTATCCGGGGGTGTCGAGCTGGGAGTCGATCGAGCACATCGGCCCGATGAGCCGCACGGTCGCCGATGCCGCCCTGATGATGACGGTGATTGCCGGGCCCGACGACCGCGATCGTCTCTCGCTCCCCGAACCCAGCTTCAACTGGATGGAGGTGCTCAAGGGCGACCTCCGGGGCAAGCGCGTGGCTTTCAGCCCCGACTGGGGCTACGCCTTGGTCGACCCCGAAGTGCGGGACGTGGTGGCCAAGGCGGTGAAGGTCTTCGAGCGCGACCTCGGCTGCACGGTCGAGGTGGCCAACCCCGGGTTCGAGAATCCACTCGGGCCATTCGTCAACCTGATCATGGTCGAGAGCGACCTCAAGGGCATGCGGCAGATGGTGGACAAATACGAGCAGCACATGATGCCCCACCTCGTCGGCCTGGTGCGGGCCAAGTACTCGGACGAGGATCTGACGGGCGCCATCATGACCCGCAAGGCGGTCGTCAACAAGCTGTGGCGGTTCATGCGGAAGTACGACCTGCTCGTGACGCCGACCGTGGCGGTGCCGGCGTTCGCCCTCGGGATCCAGGGGCCCGAGACGATCGACGGCAAGAAGGTCGCGCCGTTCGACTGGATTCCGTTCACCTTCCCGCTCAACATGACGGGCCAGCCGGCGGCCTCGGTGCCGGCGGGCTTCACGAAGGACGGGCTACCCGTCGGCCTCCAGATCGTCGGCCGGCATCTCGACGACCCGACGGTGCTGCGCGCGTCGGCCGCCTTCGAGGCGGCGGCGCCGTGGAAGGACCGGTGGCCGCCGATGCTGGCCCAGATGGGGCTGTAGCCGGAGTCGCGGGGACGGCGCGCGATGGTCAGCGCGCCGTCCCGCTCAAAGGACCTTCAACTCGGGCCAGTCGAACGCATACCCCACCGCGCGCTTCACCGTTCGCTGCCGGGCGCCGTCCAGCGTCCCAATTAGCACCGAGACGCGTCTGAGGCCCGACATGGACATCGTCGAGATTCGCCGACCGAGGAGCCGCTCGAGCCCCACGCGCCGGGCCGAGCCGGACCCCCTGGGGGATCTCCCGGGGTGAGAAGACCCACCTGTCTCCTTCCAGTCTCGACACTCGGCTCCGAAGAGTGTGGCCGTTGGCCTGCGCTCCAGGCGTCGCCAAGTCGTTTTTTCGTGGTAAAAACGACTCGTGTATCCACGAATGCTGGAGCCCGCTGCGCGCCAGAGCTTCTTCCTCTTCGGTCCGCGGGGGGTGGGGAAGACGGCGTGGCTCCGCCAGCAATTCCCGGCCGCGCCGTTCTTCGATCTCCTGGATGCGGAGACCTACACGCGCCTGCTGGCGGCGCCGACACGGCTCGGCGATCAGGTACCAGCAGCGTACAAGGGCTGGGTGGTCATCGACGAGATCCAGCGGCTTCCCGACCTGCTGAACGAGGTCCATCGTCTCATCGAGGCGCGGCGCCTGCGCTTTGTGCTGACGGGATCGAGCGCCCGTACGTTCCGTCGACGGGGGGTGAACCTCCTGGCGGGCCGGGCCCTCACGCGGTTCATGCACCCGCTGACGGCGAGCGAGCTGGGCGCTGACTTCGACCTGCGCCGGCTGCTCCAGTTCGGCTGCCTGCCCTTCGCCTGCACGGAGCCTGATCCACGCGACTACCTGCAGAGCTACGTGACGACCTACCTGCGCGAGGAGATCCAGCAGGAGGGCTTTGCCCGGAACCTGGCCGCCTTCGCCCGATTCCTGGAGGCCGCGAGCTTCTCCCAGGGCGCGATGCTCAACATGGCGGCGGTCGCGCGGGAGAGCGCCGTCAGCGCCAAGGTCGTCGAAGACTACTTCACCATCCTGGAAGACCTGTTGATCGCGCTCCGCCTCCCCGTGTTCAGCAAACGGGCCAAACGACGCATTGTCGCGCATCCGAAGTTCTACTTCTTCGACACCGGGGTGTTTCAGGCGATCCGGCCGAAAGGCCCGCTCGATGCGCCCGAGGAGATCCGCGGCGCTGCACTGGAGACACTGCTGCTCCAGCAGTTGAGGGCGCTGAACGACTACTTGCGCCTGGGCTACTCGCTCCACTACTGGCGGACGGCCTCGGGTGACGAAGTGGACTTTGTGCTCTACGGCGACCGGGGTCTCCTCGCCTTCGAGGTCAAGTTGGCGCAACGCGTGCGGCCAGACGACCTGCAGGCCCTTCGCCGCTTCCGCGAAGACTATGCGCAGGCGCGGACGTTCCTCGTCTACACTGGCTCGCGCCGGTGGCACGATCGGGGCATCGAGATCGTACCGGCCGAGGACGCCCTCCGCACGTTGGGCGACCTCATTCGATAATCTGATGGCGCCCCCAGTGGACGGTGTCGCGCCGATTCGCTACGGGTCACTCGGGACCCTCCGAGTCATCACCGGCCGGCGGTCCCACCCCGTAGAACGAAAGGTGGCCATACTGCCGGGAATCTTGCTGAGCAGGGCCGGCATGGTCTATCCTCCGCCTGATGAGCGTGGCCTCAGAGATTCCGGAAGAGGGTGTCGAAGCGTGCCTCAAGCGGATCCTCCAGGGGGCCGAAATTCCCGCCTTCTCCCGGCAGATCCAGGAGCTCATGCGCGCGCTCTCCGACAACGAGGCCTCGACCCAGTGGCTCGCCAATGCGGTGCTGAAGAACTATAGCCTGACGCTCAAAGTCATCCGGGCCGGCAACACGCTGCAATACAACCGCACCGGCACGCGCGTCCGGAGCGTGACCCAAGCCATGCTGCTCATCGGCACCCGTGCGGTTGGCGAGCTGGCCGGGAGCCAGCTTCTCTTCGAGCACTACGGGAAGCGCTCACCGGGGCTGAAACAGCTGATGCTGCTCTCGATGCTGACTGCGAACCACGCTCGAGCGCTCGCGGTGATGCTGAGGCTGAACGGGCTGGAGGAGGCCTACCTTTGCGGCATGTTCCGCAACCTGGGCGAGGTGCTGGTGGCGTGCCACCTCGAGCGCGAGTACGCCCTGATCCTCAAGGAGATCGAGGAGCATCACCGGACGCCGGCCGACGCTTGCTTTCACATCCTGAATTTCCGCTACGAGGCGCTCGGCCGAGCCATGGCCCGCCATTGGAGCATGCCGGCGGCCGTCCAGCAGGCCCTGGCGCCTGGCGCTGCCCGGGCGGACATGCTCGCGGCGATCACGGCGTTCAGCCACGAGCTCTCCTTTACGGTGTACCGGCAGGATCCCGAGTCCGCCCGGGCGGCGGTGCCACAACTGCTGGAGCGCTTCGGACGCCAGCTCTCGCTGGACGAGGACAAGGTCCGCACCATCCTCGAGAAGGCGGTGACCGAGACCCAGGCGACCTTCGCCATGGTCGGCCTCTCGCTCGACGACCTCCGTCTCCGGCGCCAGATCGAGCGGACGCTGCCCCGCAGGCCGGATGCTGACGTCGGCGGGGATGAACGGGCCGCGGCCGAGCCGGCAGAGGGGCCGGCCACTCGCGCGCAGCTCGTGGCCGAGGTGGAGTCGGTGCTGACGCGGGCCGACGCCGGACTCGACCTGAACCGCGCGCTCCTCATGGTACTGGAGGGCGTCTACCGCGGCGGGCCATTCGACCGAGCCGCGTTCGCGCTGGCCACCGGGGACCGGTCGGAAGTCCAGGGCCGCTTCGGAATCGGCGAGGACTTCGAGGGACTGGTCCAGCGCTTCCGGTACGCCGTGTCCGCGCGCGGGGGCCCGATCGGCGCGGCGCTCGCGCGGCGGGCGGAGCTGATCGTCTGGCGGGAGGGCAGCCCGACGCGCCCGGAGCTGGATCTCCTGGACGCGCTCGCCGTCCACGGTCTCGGGGTCTACCCGCTCGTTGTCCACGACCTCCTGGTCGGCTGCCTGTACTTCGATGTGCTAACGCCCCAGAGGCCGCCCGACCCGGCCACTCGCGCGTTCCTCGACCGCCTCCGAGCGTGCGCCGTTCGCGCAATCGCGCTCCGCCGTCCTCCGCCCCAGTCCCATGACCTGCCGCCAGCTCAGAAAGGGCAGATCGTGCTGCGCCTGCTGCGCGGCGAAGCTGCCGAGGTGGTTTGCCGGGAAACCCGGATCCCGGTCGTCCAGCTCGAGCAGTGGCGCCAGGCGTTCATCGAGGGCGGGATCGGCCACCTCGGGCCGGAGGCCGGCACCGAGCAGCCCTGACTCGCGTCTCGTGCCCCGTCATCGCCTGCCGGAACGGCCGAGAGGAGGCCATGCGATGAAGATCGAAGACATCCCGTTTTCCTGGGCTCGCAAGGAGGTTCAGTTCCCGCGTGAGATCCGGCGGGGCGCCCGCGGCCAGGGCGTTGGGCCTCGCCTCGCACCGGGCTCGCTCTGCTCGCTGGCGGCGCTCAGTTCGAAAGGCGTCGGGCTCGCCTCGCGCCGGGCTCGGATCAGCGGGCGGCCTTCAGGGCAAGCTCGCTCTCGATGACCTTCTGGAACACAGCCAGGGGCTGCGCGCCGATGAGCGCGCGTCCGTTGATGAAGAACATCGGCGTGCCCGAGATACCGAGCCGCTGGGCGTCCTGGATGTCGGCATCGACGGCCGGTCCCTGGACATTCGATTCGAGGCACCGCTCGAACTCGGCGGCGTCGAGCTGCAGGTCCTTCGCGTACTGCTTGAGCTCCTCGGGCGATTGCTTGGGCGAGCGCTCGAAGAGCAGGTCGTGGTACTCCCAGAACTTGCCCTGAGCGCCAGCGCAGCGCGCGGCCTCGTGGGCTTTCGGCGCCGCCGGGTGCAGGTTGGCGATCGGAAAATCTCGAAAGATCCAGCGGATCTTGTCGGGATACTGCGCCAGGAGCTGCTTCAGCGTCGGGACCACGGTCTTGCAGTACGGGCAGCCGAAGTCGGAGAACTCCACGAGCACGACGGACGCCCCCTCGGGGCCGCGGCCGAACCCCTTGGCGGCGCTCACGTTCACCCGCATCGGCGTCGGCTCCTGGAGGTACGTGGCGACCTTGGCTCGCGCCCGGAGCGTCGCCACGTAGCTGTCGCGCGCCTGGTCGGCGCGCTGCGCCGCCAGGTAGTCCTTGATACGACCGCGCAGATCGGCCTCGGCCATCTGGGGTAGCCGGGAGCGGTTATCGACGATGAACCCCGTGATTTCGTCGTCGGTAACGGTCGGCGTCTTTGTCGCCACTTCTGCGGTGAGCAGCTCATCCACACTGATGCCGCGCTTCTGCGCCTCGCGCGCCAGCAAGCGCTCCGCGATCAACTCGTCGAGCCGCCCGCTCAGGAGCGCGAATCGCTGCTCGTCGAGCCGGGCCAGCTGGGCGCTCACCGATTGCTCGAGCTCCTGCCGCCCGATCGTTTCGCCCTCCACCTCGGCGACGGTGTCGCCAGCCGTTGGCGCCGCGGTCTGCGCTGTCGCGTCATCGGTGATGGCGAACGCCGCCGCGATCAGCGCGATGACGACGGCATGCCGGAATTCCGTTCGCATGTCTCGGGTCCTCCTGGCATTCTCGCCCAGCTCGGTCGCCTGAGCGGACTCAGGGCCTCGGTTCGATTGATTCGGGCCTCGCCTCGGGCCGCCCTCGCAGGCGAGTCCGACGGGTTGAGCTTTTCATCGCGCGAGTCGTCCTCGTTGACCCAGCACGAAATCCTTAGGCCTCAAGTCGGGGAGGGTCAGCATGAGGGTGGGGAGGTCTCCCCGTGGGGTCGATCACGAGCACCGGGATCCCGTCGATGGCAGCTTCCTCGAGGGGCCCAGGCACAGGCCTGTCTTCCCGCTTCCGGTTATCCCCATGAACACGGCCTGGGTCACGAGATCGGTGGCGTCGTAGCAAAGCGGGCGGTCTTTCGGCTCGTTCGCCCCGAGGTCAAACGGACGCCCCAGGGAGAAGACCCCGAGCTTCTCGAAATCGGTGGAACGCGCCATTGTCCTTGCTCCCGTGTCGGGGCCACGTCGCGGCCGGGCGTCGTGCCATGCCCCTCCAGATGGGACGAAGCTCGGAGATCGCGACTGGTCGGCCGTCCTCAATGATACGTTGGTTCGTCCGCCTGGCGGCGTTACGTGTCCTCGACCAGGGGCTGGGCCGCGGCGTGTCGCGCGACGGCCTCGAGCAGCGCCGCGCCGTAGCGCCCGGCCTTCTGCTGGCCGATGCCGTGGGCCAGCCGCAGGTCGTCCAGCGTGCGCGGTCGAAGGAGCGCGATGTCCCGGAGGGTGCGGTCGCTCGCGACGATGAACGGCGCGATTCCTTCCTCCCGCGCGAGGCGGAGCCGCTCCTGGCGGAGCGACTGGAAGAGCGCCTCGGCCTCGGCATCGACATCGCGCGCCGTCGCGGCGCTCGGTGCGCCTTGGCGGCCCGGCTCCGATGCCGTCGAGGGCTCTGAGCACGCCACGGCGGATGTGACCCGCGTGGCGCCGCGGAGCCGCTCGGCCGGGGGCAAGAGCAGGCGGACGGGGCGCTCGCCCCTCATCACGGCGCGACCCTCGTCGGTGAGGATGACGACCGGGCGCTCTCGTCCGGAGAAGCTCACCCAGCCGGCGCTGATGCAGCGGCGAAGCAGCTTGAGGAGCCACGCCTCGGGGTGCTCACGCAGATTGCCGAACGTCCGGACCCGCGTGAGCCCGGTCCGCTCGAGCCGGGGCTCCGGATCGCCATGAACGAGCTTCACGGCCATCTGGAGCCCGAAGCGACCCTCGACCCTCGCCACGCCCGAGAGCGCCTTGCGGACGATGAGGGTGCCGCCGTCGGGATCCGGGGCCGCACCCGGTGCGGCCATCGCCCGGCACACGTCGCAGCGCCCGCAGCCGGCCAGGGTCTCCGCCTCGTCTCCGAAGTACCGAAGAATGGCGTCGTGCCGGCAGCTGCCGCCCTCGACCCAGCGGATCAGCTCCAGGAAGAGCCCCCATTTGTGCTCGATCACCGCCGGGCTGGGTGGCCCGTCGTCGCCGCCGCGCTCGATCAGCAATCGGCGCAGCGGAAGATCACGCGGAGAGACCAGCAAGAGTCCGATGGCGTCCCGGCCGTCTCGGCCGGCGCGCCCGACCTCCTGGTAGTACGCCTCGATCGAGCCGGGCGGTCCGAGGTGGATCACGGCGCGGACGTCGGGGCGATCGATCCCCATCCCGAAGGCGTTGGTGGCAACGATGACCTCGGCCTCTCCCGCGGCGAACGCTCGCTGGGCCCCTGCGCGCTGGGCCGGAGACAGCCCCGCATGGTAGACGTGGGCCCGCCAGCCCAGACTTGCGAGCCGGTCGCCCTCTTCCTCCGCCGCTTTTCGCGTGGGGGCGTATGCGATCGCGGTGCCCCGGCTCTGGCCGGGGCCGCCGAGAGACTCGGCGAGCGCTGCATCCACCGCGCGGCGGCCCTCGCGCGGGCCGGCGATCTCCAGGGCGCGAAGGGACAGGTTGGGACGCGCGAACCCGCGGACGATCTGCGGCGTGTCGGCCGGGAGGCCGAGGCGGCTGAGAATCTCATCGCGCACCACGGGCGTGGCGGTGGCGGTACACGCGAGGAGTCGGGCGCCGGCCAGCGCGGCCAGCAGCGTTCCGATCTCGAGATACTCCGGGCGGAAGTCATGACCCCACTCACTGATGCAGTGCGCCTCGTCCACCGCGACGAGCGGGCACGCGAGGTCACCGACGAGGGCGCGGAAGCCAGGAAAGGCCAGCCGCTCCGGCGCGACGTAGACGAGCCGGAAGGATCCGGCGGCCATGCGCGCCATGCGGCGGCGTATCTCGCCGGCATCGAGCGTCGAGGCCAGGAACGTCGCCGGCACCCCGCGTGCCGTCAGCGCCTCGACCTGGTCGTTCATGAGTGAGACCAGGGGCGACACGACCAGCGACGTACCCGGAAGGAGGCTCGCCGGAAGCTGGTAGGTGAGGCTTTTGCCGCCGCCCGTTGGCGCCACCAGCAGGAGTCGCCCGTGAGCGAGGAGCGTCTCGATCGACTCCCGCTGCCCCGGCCGGAACGTCGCGTACCCGAGCCGGCGGAGTCCCGCCTCGAGATCGAGCTGCGTCACCCTAGTGTCCCGAGTCAGAGATGAGCCGACAAAGCGCCGGGCGGGGTGGGGGCACTCCCCGCGGGACACGCTGTGTCGCGGAGCGTCGTCGCACTCAAACGGGCCACGGGATCGATGGTGGTCGCTTCGGCGATCCGCAGAAGCCACGGTCCCGCAGGGAGTGCCCCCACCCCACCCGGCGCCGTGAGTCAACGGACTTTCGACTCGGGACACTGGGACGGTCTTGACTCGACGTCGTCCACATCGCGTGAGCCCATTCCGCTTCCATTCGTGACGGCACCAAGGAGGCGAAGACGTCAGCGCCGGCGGCCGAGCGGCTGGACGACGACGTCGGCCGGCTGTCCTGTGAGGTAGCCCGCCACGTTCTCCACCGCGCGGAGAAGCCCGTCGCGGATGACCTCGGGGGTCTGGCCGGCATTGTGGGGGGAGAGGACGACGTTGGGCAACCCCAGGACCGGATCGCCGGGCTTGAGGGGCTCGTCGTGAAAGACGTCCAGGCCGGCGCCCGCGATCCGGCGGTGTTGGAGCGCGTCGAGCAGCGCCTCGCGCTCGACGAGCGGCCCGCGCGCCGTGTTGACGAGGATCGCGCTCGGTTTCATCGCCGACAGCTCGCGAGCGCCGAGAAAGCCGCGCGTCTGGGGCGTCAGCCGCAGGTGGAGGGAGATGACGTCGGACGCGGCAAGCAGGTGACCCTTCTCGGCAAGATCAGCGGCCCGGGCGCTCCACGGGAGGACGGTCATCCCGACCGCCGTGCCGAGCGCCGCCACGCGGTCGCCGATCCGCCCGCACCCGAAGACGCCGAGGACCTTGCCGCGAAGCTGCGTCAGCATCTCCCGTGGCCAGGCTCCGTCCCGCATCTGCCGGTCGATCTGGGGGATCCGGCGCGCCACCGCGAGCATCAGGGCGAGCGTGTGCTCGGCGACCGCATCGGCATTCACGCCGGGCGTGTTGGTGACGGTGACACCGTGGCGGCCGGCCGCGTCCAGGTCGACGTTGTCCGTGCCGGTGCCCCAGATGGACACCATCTTGAGCGTGCGGCAGCGTTCGAACACCGCCTCCGTGAACCGGGCGTGGGCGCGGATATTGATGGCGATCCGCGCCTTGTAGAGCCGGTCGAGGAGCACCGACTCGTCGTCCGCGCCGCGCTCGGTGAACACCCGGACCTCGCCCAGGCTCTTGCACCGCTCGTGGGCAACACTGCCCTGGAACAGAGACGGGAAGTCGTCAGGAACGACGATCAGTGGTCGGTCGGTCGCCATGCGAGACCCGAGTCGATGGTAGTCAGCCGCCTGATCCAGTCGGATTGCCCCGGCGTGGTAGTGCGAGGCGAGCCGCCGGCGAGCCGCAGCCCTGATTCCGAGATCGTGCGAGGCGAGCCGCCGGCGAGCCGCAGCCCTGATTCCGAGATCGTGCGAGGCGAGCCGCCGGCGAGCCGCAGCCCTGATTCCGAGATCGTGCGAGGCGAGCCGCCGGCGAGCCGCAGCCCCGATTCCGAG
>Ga0187892_10000754_pt1 | contig 81208 bp, 69 predicted proteins | sample MA1701073metaG_FD_139345 | JGI IMG/M metagenome (GOLD analysis project Ga0187892, IMG submission 139345) | Bio-ooze microbial communities from a basaltic lava cave in the Kipuka Kanohina Cave System on the Island of Hawaii, USA - MA170107-3 metaG ... | reverse complement strand
CTATGCGAGCCGATAATCACGGGACTGAAGTGTGACCTGTTCGGCGCGGCTGGGTCAGGCACAGAGTGCCTGACCTACCAATTCGGTTAACGTCGCGACGATTGGAGGATCGCTCGGGAATCTGGGCAAGTCAGGTAGAGATTGCGTGTTTCGTCAACATTGGTGTACTGAATCACTACGTATAGTCGAATCTTCTGTGCTAGAGGAGCGCGATACGCCGCGTATTCGGGCGGTGACCGATGCGCCCAGGAGGACCGCCGGCCTTGGACCGTCTCATCGGATCGAGCGATACACCTTGATTCTCTAGAGAGAGTCATTCGATGAGGACTCTTCAAGGGGGCGAACCTGTCATCAGCGAGAGCGCCCTTGCGCGCGTGTGGATGGCTCGATGGAAGCATGGCGTGAGTCGAGCCGTGCTGGTCGCGGCCTCACTTTTCTGCCTTATCGCCTCAAGTGCTACGGCCCAGCCGCCATTCTCTGGTGTCTGGTCCCTGCCGCCGGTATGGCAACCTGAATCGCCTCAGGTTTATGCCGCCCAACGAATCGACGCCTGGGAACCAGGAGCCGCCAAGGCGTCCACGGTCCGGCTGGTGAGCGTCAAAGATCAGCAACGGCCCCCCGCGCAGCCGTCGAGCCGTCGACAGCCTCCGGCGGAACCCACCATCCAGCCGGAGCGCGTGTGGACTCCACCGCCGACCACGCCGTTCGACTCGGACAACCTCGCTGAGGCGCCCGTCAGCCGCGATCTGGAGCTACTTAAACAGCGCGTGGCGGAGCTCGAGGGCGTCAACATCGCCAACGAGGAGGCGACGCGAACCATCATCCGACGCACGTTCTTCGAGCGCGGCACGCAGATCAACGATTTCGTGATGTTCGGCGGCACGTTCGAGGCGCTCGTGGGATGGGCCGAGGATTTCGACGGTTCGAAGGAGAGCTTCATCCTCTTGAACACCGCGGAGCTCGACTTCGAAATCCAGGTCAACCCTTGGACGCTGGGAAGCTTCATCTTTGCGCACGACGACGGCGCCGGCGTGCTCTTCCCCACGAACTCGGGCGAAGTGTCGGTGATAGACAGAGTAAAAATTGACACGGCGTTCGTGACGATTGGCGACACGCAGAAATGCCCGCTCTTCATGACGGCGGGCCAGATGATCGTGCCGTTCGGTATCTCGACCGGTGATCCCGTGGCCGACGTGCTGACATTGATCGATCCGCTAACGATCGAGGTGTTCGAAACGAAGCAGCAGGCCTTTCTGTTTGGCTTCGCGATCCCCACGCCGCCGCCCCTGCCGCCTCCCACGCCACCCAAGACGGGCCCGCCGCCGGTGAAGGGGGTGGTGCTCTATCCGTTCTTCCGCAATCTCTGCTACCGGCATTGCCGAGGCCTGGTGCCCCTGCCGCCGGGCGCGCCACCGCCGCCGCCGGTGCCCACGATTCCGCCGCCGCCCTTGAGCGGGGCCATCTACTTCTTCAACGGCGAGACCGACAACGGCGGCGGGAACCACATCGAGCAGTCGGGGGCCACGTTGGGCTTTCGCAACCAAGGGATGTACTATCCGCTCTGTCTTCCCTGGACGTTTGACGCGGATGTCGACTGGAACTGCTCGGTGTTTGACAGCCAGTTCCTGCGATTCGAATACGCGCGGTATCTAAGGGACATCGGCTTCGTGCCCGGCATGGCGGCGCACGTCAAATCGTCGCTCGGCCCGTGGTCGTTCGTGGCGGAATGGAACGGCGCGGTGGATCACGCCACATTCACCGACGACCTGGGGACGCCGGTCAGCATTGCCCCCAGCGCCTGGCAGATCCAACTTGGCTACCAATTCGGCTGGAACCCCTCGGCGGAGGTCGTTGGCGCTCAGGGCACCTATTTGGCCATCGGTTACTCGGAGAGCGACGACCTGGCCGGCGTCACGCGCGTGATCGATGGCGAGAACGTGCGAGTGGGCTTCGTCCCCCAGAAGCGGTTTCTCGTGGACATCGGCGAATGGGTCTTGGACGGCGTGCGCGTCGCGGTGGAGTACTCCTACATCGTGGACTACGATGCGACGGAAGGGGGAACCGGCCGCTCCGCGAACGGCGTGTTCGGCATGCTGACGTACGTGTGGTAGGGCGGAGTGTGACGCAGCGTCGAGGGTGCCTAACTACTTGAGCATCCCTCGGCTTGCGCCTCGGGTTAGTGTGTGGCGCCGACCGACGGCGTGTTGACCATGTGCAACCAGCGCTGGGCGACCTCTTGGAGATTGTATTCCACCTCGTCAGATTCTTGAAAGTAGTGCCGCTCCAGGCCGCTGATCGAGTCGGCCAGCTCGCGGCGCGCGCCTTCGCTCAGGCCGTTGTTTTGCTCGATATCGCGCAACAGGCCGATCACCGTGAACGGCGTCACGTGTTCCGGCATCTGGAACCGCGGCGCGGCGCGCGGGCGCCGATGGCGCATGGCCCGCAGGTACACGGCGACAAGCAAGCCAACCGCCGCGAGAGCCGAAATCGGCGCCCACAGCCAGCGATAGCTTTCGCGCCCGTACCGCTCGGCCAGCGCGATCACCGGCTCCACGGCAACCAGATCCGCGTCGTCATACCGCTGGTAGAGCATTTCCTTGACCGGCAGCCGTGCCTGCGCAAAACGGAACTCCTTGGGACGCTGCTCTTCCACGCCGCGCGCTTCGAGCGAGATCGTCCACAGCCGCTCCGAGTTGATGGTTGTTTCGGCCGCCTCTTTGTCGAACTCTTTGACCGAGACCCCTTCGTCCTCGGTCGCCGTGATCTTAAACCCTTCGTGCTTCAGCTCGACAAGCTCGCTCAGCTCCGGCACCAGACCGTGCGCGGCGGCGCGGATCTCCAACACTAGCTTCCCGTCGGCAGCCTGCCGCTCGTCGAGCGTCTGCGTAATGCTGATTTCGCCAGCAGGCCGCGCGGGGGGCTGGTCGCTGTGCGCGTCGAGCGGGACCGCGGGCGACTCGATCGGCAGGATCGCGTAGCCCGAGGTGTCCAGGAAATCGAGATCCAGCCGCAACGGCGGCAGCTTGTCGACCTCGGGTCCACGCGCTTTCAGGAGCAGGTAGGCGTAGGGAGTCGCTCGCCAGCCGTACTCGGCCAGTGCCTTGGAGTTCACCTCTGGCTCCTGGAACGTGACCGAGACGACCTCAAAATGCTCGGCGAGCGCCTGTTCGGCCAGCTCGTGGAACTTGTCGCGATAGTTCTCCAGCGGCCGGCCAAAGTTGTAGTAGTAATACTGGTTGTTGTTCTGGTTCTGCAGGTACCGCCCGAAGCCGCCGCTCTCGCGTTCGATCTCCTTGGTGTGCACGATGTTGACCAGGACGCCGAAGGGCCGCCCGTGTCCCACCACGTCTGGTCCGTCGATCTGCGCCTCGAGCCTGACCTCTTTCACCAGGTCGCCGTAATAGTCCAGCAGTTTGCGCGCCTCGCGTGCCATCTTATGATCGCCCACGATCTCGAAGCCCGAGCGCAGGTAGCGGTACTTCAGCTCGGGCTTGGCGGAATTGGCGCGCGTGAAAAGGTTGTTGGCGAAAAGCGCCATATGGTGCTCGGCCGTTTCACCGTGCAGGGTAAGCAGCGATTCGCGGATCAGGACAGGCTGCCGCAGGTCCGGCACTTTTTCGGGCGTTATACGCGCCAGGTCGACCGACCCGAGAGCCGCGTAAAACCACTGCTCGAAGGCCTGCGTCGTTTGCTCTTCCTCGGGCAGGTCGCTAGCGGATTGCGCATATAGCTCCGTGGCGCGGCGAAAACGCGCCAGGGCCGCCGCGCGGCGCTCGGAGAATTCAGAGCGTTTTTCAATCTCCTGTTGAAAGTCGTTTTCATCGTGCGCGATGGCTGCCTCGGCCAGCACCAGGGCCCAATGATCTGGGTGTTTGGCCAGCCCTTTCTCCACGACCGCGCGGGCCACGGCGTAGCCGCGCAATACCTCCGCCTCGATGTCGCGCTGCTTGCGGTTGGTGCTGTTTTGCTTCTGGACATCGGGCGCTCGCCATACGCCGGCCAGATTGCCGCGCATCTGCTGGATCAGGTCGGCGAGCGTGCGCGGCTTCAGGTTATCCATCGAGCCGAACACGTTTTCGATCGACTCGAGTCGATAGACCTCGGCCTGGCTATGGGCCGTGGTGAAGGCCTGCGTCAACAGCCGCTCGTCGAGCTCGCCGATCGAAAGCGCGCGGAGCCGGCGCACCCACTCGGCCAGCTCTTCCAGGTTGCGCTCTTGCTTGGAGCGCGTGAGCGGGATCCGCTCCGCGCGGCGTTCATAGCCGTAGATGTAGAAGAACGAACCGGAGCGCTCGCGGTTTTCGTTCGGGTTATGGTTCGAGGTCCAGACGCGGAGGAACTGCGCGGCGAGCTCTCGAGCGCGATCCGGATGCGAGAGCGCCAGTTGCTCGATATAGGGAAACGCGTGCGCCTCCTCGTTCACCTTGAGCAGCAGTTGCGCCAGCATGGTGGCGAACTTGGGGGTCAGGTCGGGCCGGATCAGGGCCAACCAGGCGTCGCTCGGGCGGACCTCCAAGAGCTCCTCGGTCTTGATCGGCCGCGGCCCCTGCTGGTTTTGTTGAAAGGCGGCGAACTGCTCCTCGTCCTCGGTGAAGAAGTAATTTCCGTAGCGATCGCGCTGCCAGCCGGGACCCATGCGCGCGCGGTGGTCGAGATCGTGGCTGACCTGCGCCTCGCGGAGCCAGCCGGCAGCCAAGAGCGTCAGCGGATCTTGCCAGGTGGCCGCCGTCTCAGGCGCGGCGCGCAGCAGCGCTTCGACGGCCGCGCGCTGGAGCTCCAAGCTCTTGAGGCGGAAACTCGCGTCGGCCGGCCGCGAGGTGAGATTCGTCGACACGAGCGTGCCGATTGTCACCAGGATCTCGCGACCGCGCTCGGTGTTCGCGGCAAAGCTCTCGTCCAGCCACTTCTGGCCCAGCTCGTCACGGACGCGCGGCGCCAACTCCACGGCACGCCGCAGCGCTTCATCCTTTGCCGTATTGTGCTCGGCAAGCTGTTTCTGTTTCGCGGTGTCTGCCTCGCCGGGAGCCGCGGCGGCTGGCTGCTCCGCGGTCGGCGGCTCGATGGCCAGCACGGCCTGCGTGGCGCGCCATGACTCGTCGAGCTGTTGTGCCTTGCGGTCCTTAGCGTTGAGAGCCAAGAAATGCCGCGCGAGTAGGTTCAAAGCCTGCGCGTCGGCCTGCGCGCTGGCCTCTTCGATCGTCGGCAAAAAGTCGCCGGCGCGAATGTCTTCCTTGGCGGCGAACAACAGCCGCGCCACTTGTCGGCGGTCGAGCGCCGGCGGCTCGGTGCCGCCGGGCGTGACGCGCAGCTCGTTAAGCAAGACGCCCAGATCGTGGCCGGCGGCCAGTGTTTGTCGCAGGATTGTCCCCAGTCTTGCGAACGATGGGTCATCTAGCTCGTGCGGCGCCGCCACGATCAGCCCGCGCACGTCGGCCATGGCGAACATGTTCCGCTCGACAAAGGCCGCGCCGCGACCTTGCGCTCGCGCGGCGAGGGCCGCTTGGATCATTGGCTCGTCCGCCGCGTCGAGCATCATGTGCTGCAATTGCTGCGGATCGACTTCCTGCTGCTGCCCGACGGGGCCGGTTCGCAGCGATTCGAGCAATCGCTCATAAAGCGCCCGGCCTTCCTCCTTGTCGAGCTCGGGCAAGAACGCCTTCACGGCGTCCCATTCGCCCAATGTCACCTGGCGCGCGAAGGCCTTCAGTTGGCGATCGAGCGCGGCGTCGGCCTCGGCCTGCTGCTTCGCCTGCTCCATCGCAGCCTGCGCGGCCTTGGCTGCCTCGGCCTTGGCCTTTTCCTCCGCGGTTGGTTCCGTGGCAGGTTTGTCCTGACTTGTATCCTCCGCCGGCTTTTCACCCTCAGACTGTGGACCAGGCGTTGGTTCGGCCTTGGCCGGCTCGGCCGCGACTTCTGCTTTTTCCGGCGGTGCGGGTGTTGGCTCGGGGGGTGCAATCCACGTCTTGAGGATCGTGGAAGGCCGCCGATCGAACTGTAACTGCCGGATCTTGGCCAACCGCCGCTGCTTGGGGTCGTTGGGGTTGGGCTGGGCGGCTTGTGTCGCCAGCATAGTTGTTCCTGCCGCCGAGGCGTCCGCGTCGGGACTCGAGGGTGCGCTCGAAACATTCGACACCGCCGGGTCGGCGAGCTGCAACACAACGGCACTCCGCCTCGCCTGGCCGTGGCAAACGCTCGTGATCGCGAGCGTCAGCAGCGCTACAATAAATGTGCGAGACGACATGGCGATTCTCCGTCGATTGAGATTGGCGATTCGAAAATATGCCGACTGCCGACGTTACCGGGGGGCTAACGCCGCCCCGCTCGCCGAGCTTCATGTTGTGCGGCGAGCGGCCGGTGTATGCCGGCCGGTGGCGTTATCGAGCTTGTCGAGCTTCTCAACGCGCACGCCTCAATATGCTCACGAGCCGCGGTCGTCGGGCGGCGGTCCCGAGCTGGCGCCGCGGACGTCTTCCGCCTTGTTCTCGCCTTTTTTACGATTCTTACCCTTGCTTTTTCCCTTGCACTTGCAATCGCCGCTGCAGCACCCCTGGCACTGGCTGGGCAGCGGCAACGCTTGCAATTCCGAGAGGTCCATCCGCGCCAGGCGGATCGCCGATTCGAGGTCCTCGCGATGCGATTTCTCGCTTGGCTTGTCCCCCATCGACTCCGCTTGCTGGGCCAGCAGGCGATAGTTCTGCCGCGCCGCCTCGATCTCATGCTCCCAGGCCTCGCGCGGCTCGCCCTCCAGCCGCATCAGCCACGTCAAGTAATATTGGGCGCTGGCGAGCGCCTGCCGCGCGTCGGCCACCAACTCTGGCGAAGCGGTGGAGTCGGCGCGGAGCTCCTCAGTGAGCAGCGTGAGATCGTCGTAGGCCTCCGGCAGTTTTCCGCTTTTGAGCTGTGCCTTCGCACGTTCGATTCGCAGGCGGCGGACTTCGGCCGCGCGATCGGCCGGCACGAGCGCCAATGCCGCATCGAACGCCACGGCGGCCTGCGACCACTCGCGCGACGCCACGTGCGTCTCGGCGGCGCGCAGATGTGCGGCCGCTTCGTCCAGCACAAGCCGTTCTTGACCGGGCCCCAGGTGGTACGCTGCCACCGCGGCCGGAATCAGCAACCACGCACAGAGGAATGCACCTCGCATTTGAGATCTCCTTGTGTCGATAACCCCACCTCATGATACCGAAACGGCAGCGGGGTGAGCAGACATTTCGCGGCGATGGGCCGGTTGTTCGCGCGATGACTCGACCACCGAGCGCGCATCTCGCCGGACGCCCGGCCGCCAGCTTGTGCCAAAGGCTTGCAAAAGCACGGGTAAAACGGCCAGTGCCATGCCCCCCACGGCGCACGCGGCAAGCGCATACTCGCGACGCGAGAACCGCTCGAATCGCCCGGGCCGCGCCTGTGCCGTAACCTGCCGCAGCGTGTCGGTGGTGATCTGCTTCTCGTTGCCGTTGTGATACACGCCGCCTAAGCGGACCGCGACCTGTCGCAGGGTCGAGACGTCCTGCCGCGATTGCCGCCCGTCGATGAAGCTGCCGACGCGTGGGTCGCCCACCCCCACGACCAGCACGTGAGAAATCGAGGCGGGCAGCTTTGGCATCCCCGTAGCCGGAACGGTATCGCCGTCGGAGAGGATCACAAGCGTGGCCGACTTGGGCGACCAGGGGCGCGCCAGCTTCACCGCCTCTTCCAGTCCATCGAACAGCCGCGTTTCGCCGGCCTCGAAGGCGAAGTGCATCGGCAGGTCGTCCAGGATATTGCCGACGACCTCCATGTCGGTGGTGTCGACGACCACCTGCTTCGCCCCGTTATAGAACGCCACCACGCTGATCCGAAAAGGCGTGCCGGCGCGATCGAAGAGCGAGCTCAACAGGTCCGCCACGCGCTTGCGCCGTGCCTGCTTCTTCGTGGGGCCCGCGTCCTCGAGGCGCATGCTCGGCGAGACGTCGAGCGCCAACACCAGATGTCGCATTGCGTTTTTATCGATGGTCTGCACGCGATGCACTTTGGGCGCCAGGAGCAACAGTGTCGTCAATCCCCAGGCGAGCGCCGCCGTTGCCGCCGCGCGTGCTAATGGCGCACAGCGCGCCCAATGTCTCGGTTTGCCAGTGGGGCCAAAGGCCAGTCGCGCGATATGGCGCGTCCGCCGAGCGTGCAGCGATTCGGCGGCCAGCACAATCACCAGCACGCTCCCCGCGACCAACTCGGCTACCACGGCGTGTACCTCAATCCAAACAGGCTCGCGACACACGTCCCCAACATCGATAAGCCCACCACGCAGTAGGGTAGGAAATCGTCCTGCCGCTCGGGCGCGACACGCTCCATGCGTGTCTGCTGCATCTGATCGATGCGGCGGAACACCGCTTTTACGCCCTCCGGGTCGCCCGGCTGAAAGACTTCGCCTCCGGTGATCGCCGTCAGATTCACAATCGCGTCGGGTATCTCCGTGTCCGAAATGTGCACGGCGTAGACCGCGATCCGATCGGCCGCCAGCCGCCGCGCCAGCTCGACATCGTTGCCGTTGTCCAGATCGCTGCTCCAGCCGTCCGAAACCAAGATGATCATCCGATCTCCCTCCTCGCGGTCCACGAGCACTTTCCGACACGCCAAGAGAGCCTTGGCGATCTCGGTGCCGCCGAACCAGGGGGGAATCACCTCCGGCCGCATGAACGGCGGACTGCAGCGAATGGCCGAAACGTCACTTGTCAACGGCACCCAGTGGAGCACGTTGTTGCCGAAGAAGGTGAGTCCGAATGCATCGCCTTGGCGATAATCGAGGAAATCGTCAATCGCCTCCATCGACACGTCGTACCGCGTCCCCTCGCCAAAGGTGGCAGTCATGCTGCTCGACACGTCGACGCAGAGCTCGATGTTCGTCAGCACGCGCTTGGTCACCGGTTTGCCGAGCCGCTCGGGCCCGGCCAGCAGCATGATGACTGCCCCGAGCACGAGCGGTGGCAACGACTCCGCGAGCCCAACGAGCAGAAATATCCAGCGCGACGTCCGCGCCCGTGCATGATCTAGCGGCAACACGACCTGCGCCCCACCGCGCCGCCAGACCCAAACGAGCAATGCGGCCGGGATGACGAGCAGTATCAAGACGATCGGGTGGCCAAAACTCATCTTGCGACTCCCGCACCTCGCCAATACTGCTCTCCATGATCGCCCGACGATGCCGTGAGACGCGAGTGATCCTGCGACGGATCGTCATCGTCCTCAATGTGCCGATACGGAGCTAGCATTGCGGCAATATCCAAAGATTGCGCGCCGGACGGCGCGTGCAGCCACGACTCCACTTGCCGCAGCAGTCCGCCGGCTTGCTCGTCGGCGCGAAGCTGCGCGAGCGCCGCCGCAGGCTCGACCTCCTCCAGACCCAGTCGCCGACACCAGTAGCCCAAAAGCAGCCGTTCCAGCTCCGCTTGCTGTGACGTGCTGAGTTGTCGCGCAAGCGCGGCATCGACCAGCGGCCGCAAGCGATCGGCGAGCGACAGGTTATTCACAGCCGCGGCCGATTGCACCGAGCTCCGCCGGCGGCCATAAAACACGATCGCCGCGAGACCCGCCAGCCATGCCACGCCGATTGCGGCGAGCAACATGCGATACGCGCCGAGGCGTGGCGTTGGTTTCGGCGTGAGCTCGCGCGGCGTGACCTGTCCTGGTGGCAACAGCGACGCGACCTCAACCGGCAGCTTCGGCAAGTCCGCAGCCGACCCGTCCTTCCGCCGCAAATAATCGCCCAGGTCGAATCGTCCCGGCTCCAGTCCGTAATACTCCAGGTCATAGCGAAACGCCGTTCCATGCCGATAGGTGGCCACCACGCGCAGCACGATGGGCGCCTTGCGGTCGGTAATTGGTTTGGCCTCGAGCTCCGTGCCTGGAAGTACAAGCTGCTCGATCCGCACCGGCATGCCCACCGACGAATGTCGCAGCCCTTCGCTCGCTTGCGCCACGGGCGAGGCGGCCAGCGCAATCGCCTGCGATGTGCATGAGATTGCCAAAAACAGCGTAAGGCGCGGCATGGCTATCGCGTCCCCCGTCCTAGGATGCCGCGCGACTTGAAGAAGTGCAGCAACCGCGGCACAAATGGCGCATCGGTATCGATCACCAGGTGGTCGATCGCCCCGCGCCGCAGCTCGTCGTCAATCCTCGTCTGATCGAGCCAGCGCGTGCGGCCGTGAGCGACGACGGCGCGCCCCGTCTCCGCCTCGCGCGACCGCAACAGTCCCGCCCCCCGCAGCGATCGCTCCGCCGGATCGCGGAACTGCAATACGACGCATTCGTGCCGCTGCCCCAACCGCCGCAAAATGGGCAGCGACTCCGCGTCGTGCAGGTCGCTCAGCACGACCACCAGCGTGCGATGAGCGAGGCTCGGACTAAGCTCCGCGACGCGGACCGCAAGCTGCGTTGGCTCGTCGTACCGATACCGCCGCAGCCGGTGCAACCACCCGAGCACCTGGTCTCGAGACAAGCTCGGTCGCACGTGCAGCCTCTCTCCCCCGACCCCCAGCATTCCCACGGGGCTGATGCGCGCGAGGCAGGCAAGCGCCAGCCCGCCGCAGACGAACACCGCCGTTTCGTATTTGCTCCGCGAGCTCGAGCGGATGGTCATCGACGCCGAGGTATCCAAGAGCAGATAGACCGGCATCCGCTTTGGCGCCTCGAACTGTTTCACATATACCTTGCGCGTCCGCGCGGTGACGCGCCAGTCGATCGCGCGCACCGGATCGCCCGCCTGGTACGGTCTAGACTCGACAAACTCGATTCCGGTGCCCAAGAGCGGCGACCGGTCGGTGCCATAGCCCAGGCTGTCCGCCAGCCGCTTGACGGCGATATAGAACTGGCGTTCGTTGAGAAATTCGTTCTCGGTGACGAACCCTTCCATCGCCAGCCGCCCAACTGTGGCCGGCCTCATTGAGGCCGGCCGATGTACCGATTGAGGTCCCTCGCCGCCTCACCGGGGTCACTGACTCCGGCTACAGCGGCGCACGCCTCGCCGCGCGACCGTTGCTTGGCGCCCCAGCCCCGAATTCTCGCAACAGCGATCGCAAAATATCCCGACCGGTCAGTCCCTCGGCCAGCGCCTCATACGTCAGCCGCATGCGGTGCAAGAGCGCGTCCTCGGCCAAGGCGAACAGGTCTTCGGGGATCACGTAGTTCCGCCCGTGAATCAACGCCCGAGCTCGTGCCGATTTCACCAGCGCGATGCCGCCTCGAGGGCTGCACCCCAGCTCGACGCGCGGGTCGCGGCGCGTGCGCTCCACCAGCTCGACCACATGATCGGTGAACGTTTCGCTGACGTGAATCTCGTGGACCACCTCCATCGCGCGCACCAGATCGTCGACCGAGCCGACCGGCTCGTCGACGAGCACATCAAATTCGCTTCGTGCCACCGCTCCGCGATCGTGCCGTCGCACGCCCAGCCGCGTGTTGCGGCGGAGGATCTCTTTCTCCTCCTCGCGCTCGGGATACGCGAAGCGATGACACAGCAGAAATCGATCCAACTGCGCCTCGGGCAGCTCGAACGTGCCGCTTTGCTCCACGGGGTTCTGCGTGGCAATCACCAGAAATGGCGCCGGCAGCTCATAGGTGGCGTTGGCGATCGTGACCTTGTGCTCCTGCATCGCCTCCAACAGCGCGCTTTGCACCTTGGGCGCGGCGCGGTTGATCTCGTCGGCCAACAGCAGGTTCGTAAAGATCGGCCCCTGGTGGGTACGAAACTCGTGGGTCCGCAGGTCAAGGATCTCCGAGCCAATGATGTCCGAGGGGAGCAGGTCGACCGTGAACTGAATCCGCTTGAATCGCAGGTCGATCGACCGCGCCAAGGCCGATGCCAAGAGCGTCTTGGCCAGCCCTGGCACGCCCTGCAACAAAATGTGACCGCTGGTGAAGAGCGCCACCAGCAGCCGCTCGACCACAATATCCTGCCCCACCACCACCGCGGCAATCCGCTCGCGGACGGCGCGAATAAACTCGACCGTCTGCGGCGGTATTTCTATCCCCCGAGCGCTCGTTTCTGGCGCAGTGGTCATGGGCTAAACGGTTCTCAGATGGTCCGTTGCCAATACGCAAGGCATGAGAAGTTGGTTCAACAACTCCGGGGCAACGACCGCCACGTCCGCCAACAACGTCTCAGTCCGGCGCCAAATCGGCAGGCCGAACCCCTTTCTTGAATCCCCCGTGCGCGAATGGGCGCGGCTCATAGGCGCCGACAATTTCGACCTTGGCCTGCTCCGGAATCTGGTCTTCCATCCCGAGCGTCCAGTAGCAGGCGTTCACCAAGAGCCGCCGCAGCCCCTCACTCGCCAGGTCCTGCGATGCGCCCATGGTCGTTGTAAAGACGCGAGCCGTCTTGCCCGAGCGTGACGAAAACGTCCGCGCCCAGGCGATCGGCATCATAGGATCATTCTGTTTGCTCTCGACCGGCTTGTCGCTGGCGGTCATTCCCTGGAGAACCTGTCCCAGAATGAGAGGTTGACTGTCGCCGCTCAGAGGTAAGCGGACGCCGTAGACGTCGGTCGGCCCCCAGATGTCGCCGTCGCGAATTCCCTTCACGACCGGATGCCCCGTCGCGCCGGGCGCCACGATGCCGCGCGTGCTTTGTTTGCCGTGCTGGCCGTGGTGGTTAATCCAGGTTTCGCCCAATACCTGGCGGCCGAATCCCCCCTCCCAAGTCCTGTTGGCCCAACTGTACTTGGAATAGGTCTTGCCCTCCTTGATGTCGAAGGCGTGCGTGGCGGTCCGCAGGCCGATAATCGGCCTTCCCGATTCGACATACTGGACGATGTGCCGCATCTGATCGTCGGGCAAATCGCGGAATCGCGTGAAGATGATCATCAAGTCGGCCGTGGCAAGCGCTTCGAGACCCGGGATATTGTCGCGCTGGTTGGGGTTGATCGATCCGTCGGAGCGGTCGATCGCGAAGAGCACCGTGCAGCGGAAGCCGTGATGGGTTGCCAGAATCTTGGCAAGCTGCGGCAGCGACTCCTCGGAGCGGTACTCTTCGTCGCCGCTTACCAACACGATGTGTTTGCCGAGCCCGGGCCCGGCTTTTCCCTCGAACACGATCCATGCCTCGTCGGCCGAGGCGCAGTGTGGGGCCGAAGCCGACCACCATGCGACCCATAACGCGGCGATCAATTGTAGCGCGGTGGGCAAAACCCACCCGACAGCGTGCGTGGACATTGCAAACTCGCAAAAGATTGGCGATCACCCCTATTTCAGCCGCGCGAGAAACTCAATCACGTCGAGTACCTCAACCGGAGCGAGCGTCCCCGCGAGCCCTTCGGGCATGCTGCTTTGCTTCAACTGCTGGCGCTCTTCGATGTCTTCGCTGGCGATCGTTTGCGTGTCCTTGCCGTCAAAAATGACGACCTCGGCGCTCGTCTCGCTGACCAAGAGACCCGTGATGACCTTACCCTCGGCGGTTACCACCTGAGTCGACAGGAACTTGGCGTCCACCTCGGCATTCGGCTCGATGAGCGACTCGAGGAGCTTGTAGCGGTTGAGCTTCGACGCGACCTTGTTGAGCTCCGGCCCGAACTCGCGGCCTTCATCCCCAACCTTGTGACAGACATTACAGCTTCGCGTGAACACGCGGTGGCCGTTCTGTGGGTCGCCTTTCATGTCAACAAGCGCCTGCATGGCCTTGTTGCGCTCCTCGCGCGATCGCGGCTGCTGGCCCAACAATGTCTGAAGATAGGGCGCGGCAGCCCCTCCCATCTTCGATTCCTGCAGGAGCCTGGCCAGCATGGCTTGCGCGGCCGCGTTGTCGGCCGCTAGCGTGCCCGTCAGGAGTTTTGGCCGCCACACAGCTTCGTTAGCGGCGAGCGCGTGCTCGAGCGTGTATTGAGTCCAGTAGTCCATTGGCAGACTCGCCGCGGCCACGAGCGCGTCGATCGAGTCCAAGGTCCCAAAGAAACTCAGGCCGCGTATCGCCTCGGTGCGGACTCGCGGGTGCTCATCAGCGGCCATCTTGCACAACAAGTCCTGCGCGTCAGTCAAATACTCGCGCTGGTCGGCCACGACGCGCGTGGCGGCCGCGCGGGCCTCGGGTGTCTTGGCTCGCAGCACCTGTTGCAGCAACTGCGAATCGACCGCGTGGTGCCCCTGCTCAACCCAAATCGCCTCGCACAGAAGCCGATCGTGGTCCGCGTCACTCGCCTTGAGCTCGGCCACCCACTGCGACACGGACGAGAGCACTTCGTCCGTGTGCCGGTCGAAAAGCTCGCGACGAGCACGCTGTCGAGTCCGCCACTCGTACGCGCGAAGCTGCTCGAGCAATTCGCGGACGCTCTTGCCGTACTGAGTCACCGGCTGCACGAGCGGCTTGTCGCGGTAGACAAGACGGTAGATGCGCCCTCGCTGGTAGTCTCGGTTCGGATCTCGCTGCGAGTACTGCATGTGGCCGATCAGCGCGTTCGCCCAGTCGCCGAACCACAGCGCCCCGTCCGGCCCAATCTGCGGATCAACCGGGCGAAAGTGCTTGTCGGTCGATCGGATGAGGTCGTCCGGCTTTCCGTCTAGCTTCATCCGCTTGCCGCTGTAGCCCGCGCCGTCGTCGCGAATCGCGAACCTCGGCATGCCGTTCATGTTAATGACGCAGGCATAGATGAACTGGCCCTGCACGTCGTCCGGCAGGTGGCGGCTGATGAGGAACTCGCTGCCGATCGCGGGCCGCATGCCTTCATTGTCGAAGACCGGATTCAGCCCGCGGCGGCCCAGGAACTGCGCACCCGACAGCGGCGTGTCCCAGTGCTGGACCGCGCCGGTGCCGTCGCCCACGATCCCCTGCCCCCACTGGTTGAATACATAGCACCAGGGGTTGCCGTAGCCGGGCGTGACGAAGTGGCTGATCTTCAAGGTCCGTGGGTCAAGCACATACGCCCCGGAGGTGCCGAAATTGCGGAACGGCCCCCAGGGGGTCTCCACGGTCGTGCTCACGGCGATGCCTTCGAGCATGTGCAAGAGTCCGCCGTGGTTCGATTCGAAGGCGCCGATCGTATGGTGCGTGTCCTCGGTGGCCCAACCGTCCAGCAGGTGAACTACCTGGTCCGCGCGGTCGTCACCGTCGCTGTCCTTGATCCAGATCAGGCGCGGCTGGTCGACAACCAGCACTCCGCCGCGGAAAAACTCGAAGCCGGTCGGGCAGTGCAGCTTGTCGTAGAACACACGGCAGGTGTCCGCTCGGCCGTCGCCGCTCGTGTCTTCGAGGATGATCAGCTTGTCAGCAGGCTTCGCGTCACCCGGCTTCCACTGTGGATAGCTGGGCATCGTGGAAACCCACAACCGGCCGCGATTGTCGAAGCTCATCTGCACGGGCTTGGCGAGCTCTGGGAACATCGACTCGTCGGCAAACAGCTTGATCTCAAAGCCAGGCGGCACCGTGCACGACTTGATGAAATCGTCCGGCGACAAATACCGCAGCGACTCGGCTTCAGAGTACTTCTGTCGAGGATCGCCAAAGCGAGTCGGCGGTGTGAGTAGCTCGCCGGTTTCGCTGTCGTCGGGCTGCTCTGAAACCGGCTTGTCCTGTGCAATGTCCCACACGTAGCGGTCGCGGACGGCCGCCATGTTGCGGATTTTGGCGTACTCGCGCGGGAAGGTTTCGGTGTCCCACGTGCGGCGGCCGCCGTAGACGTACCACCCGTTGAGCATCCGGTAGTCTTGAAGGTGGACCCATGATTTGTCGTTCACCGCGGCGCGCAGGCGCTCGAACTCTGGCGAATCCATAATGACCGCGTTCGGCGTACCAAAGAGCGACCGGTCCAAGATTGCCGCCACTTCCCGGTCGCCCGCCTCGTTCAACTGGAACCCGGCGACGGTGAACTGCAGGCCGTCTTGCCGCGCAAAGAGCGGTTCGGTGGGCGTGAACACATCGACGACCGCAAGCCTTCGTTTCGCGGCCACCTCGACCACGGCGGCGGCGTACAATTTCAAGTTTGCGTTTTCGCGCGTGCCGCCGGGCAGCAACCGGTCCGCGGTCGGCTCAAACGCGATCGGCGTCACGAGCACGAACCGCGCCTTCGAGCCGGCATCATCACGCGGGTACTTTGCCGCGTATTCGTCGATAAACCGCTCGTAATCGGCCTTGAACTGCTCGACGCCCTCCGGTCCGGCGAACGATTCGTTCCATCCAAAAAAGCAGACGAACGTGTCGGCCGCGAACGCGGCCAGCGGATCGTCCAGATTGGTGTAATCGGCGGGGCGCTGGCGAACCGCCACCTCGTCGGCCGGCCGCGCGAAATTCCGCACCACCAGCACAAGGTTTGGAAACCGCAAGTGCAAGAGCGTCTCGAAGTGGCCAAACAGGTTCATCCGTTCGGCCGTCGAGTTACCGACGAGCGCGATCCGCTCGCCGCGGATCAATGCCAACGGCAGCTTGCTCGGTGGCAGGTCGGCTTGCTTCGACCTCGGCCTCGGCTTGAGCAAATCCTCGGCGCGAGTGCCGCGAGGACTCTCCTCCGCGGCCGCGACGGCCGTAACCGTCGGCCAGTTCGCAAACGCAAAGAGCGCGCATGCGGAAATCAATGCTCGCAGCGGGCGCGATTCGGACATGAACGTCGGTTCCTGCGGAACGTGGCGTCGTCGCGCAATCGAGATGACCGGCCCAACTCGCGCGCCAGCGCATCACGTGAGTGTGATAGGCGGGCCGCTGCAGGTCAAGGGTTTCGCACGGGTGTTTCATTTGCCTCCTCGGTCAATGTCCTTGCGATGGCCGATACGAATCACCAACACCAGCAGCCGCTTGCCGTGAATCTCGTATAAAACTCGATCGTCACCCACGCGAATCTTCCACGTGTCTTCATTCCCAGCCAGCTTCATGGACCCCGGTGGACGTGGTTCGGCCGCCAGAGCTTCGACCGCGCGCACGATCCTCCGCTGGACAATCACGGGTAACCGCTGTAGCGCTCGATCGGCCGACGCCAGGAACTCGATGGCGTAGCGGTCCACGACCTATCTCATCCCGAGCCGCGACTTGACCTTTGCCAGGGGTACGGTCTTGGCTTTTTCCTTGCGCGCCTTGCGCACCGCTTTCAGGTCGGCCTCGTTCTCCAGGCGTTCGAGCAGTTCAAGATCATCCATCGACACCAGCGCCGCCACGGCCTTGCCGCGGCGCTCCAGGATGACACGCTCGCCGGCATAGGCCGCGCGGTTTAGCGCATCGGCCAGGTTGTTGCGCACCTTCGCGATGCTCACTCTCATGGGAGGGTCTCCAGTCCAGCCGCGCATAATGCCACTGTGTACATTACAGCTATTACAGCCATTAGTGGCAATTCGCGCGCCACGCCGCTGATTCGGTGCGCCGCGCCAAACGGTGGCTCACTCCGGCGGCTGACACCGGCGGCTCAGCGGATTGAACGGGGAGCCAGGAGGTGGAGCAATCAGCCCGCCTTCTTCCAGCGGAGCATCTCCTCGACTTCCGCGTCGGCGTCGCGCAGCTTGAGCGTGACTTGTGGGCCCGCACGGCGCTCATGAACGAAGCCGCGCGTGCCGCCCAGCAAAAAGTGGTGCAGCTCGGCGGCGGGCCCCTCGGGGAATTCGCGCGCGAGGCGTTCGAGTATCTCGCTCCAGGGAAGCGCGCTGCGGAAGACGATGCGATAGGCCGCTTTGAGCGATTGGATATCGAGATCGGAAAAGCCGTGCCGCCGCAGGCCGATCAGGTTCAGACCGACGACGCGGCTGGTCGCCCCATCAAGCGTCACGAAGGGTGGCACGTCTTTCACCAGGTGCGCCTGGCCGCCAACCATCGCATGACGGCCTATGCGGCAGAACTGATGAGCGCCGACAGCGCCGGACAGATACGCGCGATCTTCCACGGTCACGTGACCGGCCAACATGACGTTGTTGGCGAAGATGGTGTGATGACCCACATGGCAGTCGTGCGCGATGTGGACGCCCGTCATGATCAAATTGTGGTCGCCAACAGTCGTGCACTGCCCCTCGCGCAACCCACGGTTCAAAGTGGCGTTCTCTCGGATCGTGTTGTGACAGCCGATGACCAGCCGGCCGACCTTGGGTGGGCGGCGCAAGTGCTGCGGCAGGCCCCCCAGGATGGCGCCGTCGTGGATATGGTTGTCGGCCCCCAGCGTGGTTCCGCGCTTAATGGTTGCGCGGCTCTCCAGGATGCAGCGATCGCCGATCACCACCTCGGGCTCGACGACACAGTAGGGGCCAATGCGAACGTCACGGCCGATTTGGGCCTCGCGGCTGACGGCCGCGTGCGATATGGATTTGGTCACACCAATACTCTCGGCTTACAAATGCCCAACTACGTCCGTTATCGGCTTTGCGCGACGTGGCGGTATAGCACAACGATCGGATTGTAGCGAATTTGCCGCTTTTTCCGCTCTCGCCCCCTTTGCGCGGCTTAAGCTGGCCGGTTCCAATTGCTACAAGGCGAGTCGCGCCTTGACGCGAACGAGAGTCGAAAAGCTGCTACACTCTTTTCGATGCCTTCGGTGCGTTTGCCCACCGCGCCAACAACCAGGGTGAACCAACGGCAAGCCGCCGTTCGATCCAGACGCGGCCTAATGTGGAGACAATCGCGATGCCCACGACCAACGAGCTGTACGATCAGGCTGACAAACTGCGTGAAGCCGGGAAGCTGGAGGAGGCGGTGGCGAAGTTGTTGGAGCTCGTCGAGCAGGATTCCAACTACGCGCTGGCGCATTCCGCACTGGCCGTCCACTATACGCAGTTGCGACGCCACGACGAGGCGATACACCATGCGTTGCGAGTGTGCGAGCTAGCGCCCAACGATCCGTTCAGCTTTACCGCGCTAAGCGTGACGTTTCAGCGGTCGGGACGCATTCCCGAGGCGGAAGAGGCCCTGGCCCGCGCGCGCATGCTGCAACAGCAGCGTTGATCGCGGGAGCTCCGCGTTAGCCGATGCGAAGACCGGCGTCGCCGATCGTGTAGTGCACGACCGAATCGGCGCAGGCGCTGCCGCGATGCTTGGCGATGTAGAGGCCGCGCGCTACGCGGTCCGCGGCGCGGATTCTGCCCATTACGATCACCGTGTTGGCGGTCGCCAGCCAGTCTCGCTCATCGAGCGGCCGCTCGATGAGCTCGTCGAGGAGCACGTCGCGCGAAGTACACAATAAAAGCGCGGTGATCTGGCGATGATCGTAAGCGTTGGTCGCCACCGCCGCCGCATGGCGACGAAACTCTTGCCGGAACAGGTCACGAGCGACCCAATCCGATTCCTTTTGCAGGACCTGGCGGTAGACGTAATCAAATAACTCAAACTGGATCGACTGGTCGATATCGTCCACCGGATCGACCCCGTCGATTACCGCGCGACGGACGCCGCGCGCGAAATTGCCGTAGAAAAATGCGATGGCAACGGCAAGCCGCCGCGACAGTCGCGCCTGCCGGTCGCGCCAGGCGTCGAATTCGCGCTGGGCCGGGTGCGGCGGCAACCCGTCGCCGTCAAAGATGCGCAGGTAGTCGGCGTGGCTTCGTGCGCGCTCAAAAAAGCCTTCGAGCTGCGTTGCCTGGGCCGCGTCGACCGGGGCGAGGCGCCAGTCGAACAATCGCCGTGCGTAGACCTCGTGCCCCTGAGAATCGCCGCGAACGGTTGTATCGAGGATGATTCCGCGGCGGCCTTCCGCGGCGATTCCGGCGCCGGCGAACTGCAAACCAAGCTGAGTCTTGCCGGCGCCCGTCGCGCCTAGAACCACGGTCAGCGTTCCGGGAATCAGACCACCGCCCAACAGCGAATCGAGCCCCGGCACGCCGGTCGACATCCGCGACGGGAACGTGGTCGCACGGACTTCATCGGTTCCGGACATCGCGCGACTCCGAGTAGGAACAGTCGCACGAGGCGATCAGTAAGTCGGCGGCGCGCTCCACGTCGTCTTCGTCGGTATACCAACCGACGCTCAGGCGCACGGTTCCTCTTGCGCGCTCGGGTGAAAGTCCGATCGCGGCCTGGGTTGCGGATCGCGTCGCCTCCCCCGCATGGCACGCCGCGCCGGTCGAGGCGCAAAGCTCGGGCGCGCGCCGCAGCAGGTCGGAGCCCGAATGCCCATGAAAGTTTACCGAGAGCGTATTGGGCAGACGCTCGGCGCCGCGGCCGTTGACGCTGATCGCCTCGCCCAGCGCGGCGCGGAGTCGCGCCAGCAGGCGATCGCGCATGTCTGCCATGCGCTGGGCGGCTTCGTCAAGCGAACGCTCGGCCAGCGCCGCGGCGCGGCCCATTCCGACGATGGATGCGACGTTTTCGGTGCCCGAGCGGAGCGCGCCTTCGTGGCCGGCGCCGTGCAGCACGGGCTCCAGAGTCAGGCCCGGTCGCACATAGAGCGCGCCGACACCCTTGGGAGCGTAGAGCTTGTGTCCGGCGATCGACAACAGGTCGACGTCGAGCTCCGCGACGCGCGTGGGAATCTTGCCCACGCTCTGCGCGGCATCGGTATGGACCAGCACGCCGTGCCGGTGGCAGATCGCGGCGATCGCGCGGACCGGCTGGATCGTGCCGATTTCGTTGTTGGCATGCATGATGCTCGCCAAGAGCGTATCGCCTCGCAGTGCCTCTTCGACGGCATCCGGATGGACCACACCCTGGGCGTCGCAGCCGACGGTCGACACACTAAAACCGTTGCGAGCCAGGAACTTCGCCACCTCGCTAACGGCCGGATGTTCGATAGCCGAGATCACCAAATGCCGGCGGCCGGTCAAGCCGTTTTTCCAGGCGATCCCTTTGAGCGCAAGATTATTGCTCTCGGTTCCGCCGGAGGTGAAGAGGATCTCCTCCCGCGCTGCGCCCAATAACGAAGCGATTCGCGTCCTGGCGTCCTCGATGGCCTCGCGGCAGGCGCGCCCCAGCGCGTGGCCGCTGGAAGGATTGCCATAGTGCTCCGCCAAGAACGGCAGCATCGCCTCCTGCACGCTGGGGGCGATGGGCGTCGTGGCGTTATAGTCGAGGTAAATGGTCCGCATCGCAAGTGGGACCGCGGTCAATTCGTGTGCGAATGGCTCGGCCAGCATACGCTGTTGCTCGGCGAGCGGCCGGCGTAAGCCGGCCGGTGGCGCCGCGTGTGCCACTGCTCTGCCAGTGCATGACGCGCAACGGTGAGCCGGCACTGGCAAAGCCAATGGCGCCCATCGCTCGCTCAGGCCGGCGCTTGCGCTCGCACGCCCGGCATGACGCGCTTTTGCACGTCGGTCTCCAGTACGCCGAAGGCCGCTTCGTGACGTTGCAGCGTCAATTGCAGAGCGTGAAGCAGCCGCTTGGCAGTGTAAAAATTGGTCACAATGCGCTGGCTGATGACGACCGGGTCGGCCGGCACGCCAAACGGCTGCGGGTTGAGCCCAAAGTCGATGATTAATTCCTCGGGCGTCCCCGTCACTCGGCAGAAGTTGGCGTACGCCGCCAGAGCCTTTGAATCGTCGACCTTGATCTGCTGTCGCTGGGGCTGCTGGGCCGCGCCCGGCTCGCTCGCGCCTTCCGAACTCTTTTCTGCCTTCTCGTCAAATTTCGCCACGAAATGCTCCTTCAAGAATTGGGTTGAGGACCAGGAGTGACCACCAACAGTTTAGGGCGCAAACTCTTCGCGGGCCAGTACCTTGGCTGAGATTCGCCTGATTCGTCAGCCGCCGCGAACACCGGCGGGCGACACGTCCAGGTCAAGGCTCTCGACGAGCCCGGCGCGGAGGCGCCCGATGGCGATGGCCCCCATGACGGCGTTGTCGGTGCACAGTTCCGGCGGAGCAATATACAGGCGAAAGCGGTGGAGAACCGCATCCGCGGAAAGTCTCGCGCGCAACCGGCGATTGGCCGCCACTCCGCCGCCCACGCACAAGGTGTCGAAGCCGGTTGCTTGCAAGGCGGTGAGCGCCTTGGCCGCCAGGACGTCCACGATCGCCTCCTGAAAGCTCGCCGCAAGGTCGGTGATTTGCCGCGGATCGGCCGGAATCGGCAAGGGCTCGCGCGCTGGCGGGGGCGCGATCGCATAGCGTAACGCCGTCTTCAACCCGCTGAAGCTGAAATCGAGCCGCTCGCCGTCGACAAGCGCTCTGGGAAAGCGGTAGGCGCTAGCGTCTCCGCCCTCGGCAGCGCGGCTCAATGCCGGCCCGCCCGGGTATCTCAGGCCGAGCATGGAGGCGGCCTTGTCGAACGCCTCGCCGGCGGCGTCGTCGATCGTGGCCCCCAGCAGCTCGAACTCCAGCGGTCCACCGCACCGATAGAGGCACGTATGACCCCCGCTCACCACCAGTCCCACGCACGGAAACACTTCCGCGCCGCTGGCGAGGCGGCAGGCATAAATATGTGCGTGCAAGTGATTGACCGCCACGAGCGGAAGGTCGAGCGCCAGGCACAGTGCCTTGGCAGCGGAGAGGCCGACGACCAGCGACCCGGCCAACCCCGGCATGTTGGCCACCGCCACGGCGTCGATATCGCGTAGGGTGAGGTTTGCGCGCCGCAGCGTTTCGTCAATCACCGGGACGATTCGTTCGACATGGGCGCGCGAGGCAATCTCCGGCACGACGCCGCCGAACCGCTCGTGCAGGGAGTCTTGCGAGGCGACGACCGAGGCGAGCACCTCATGCGAATCGGTTACCACGGCCGCCGCGGTTTCGTCGCAGGTCGTCTCGATCGTCAACAGCTTCATACGGCGACGCGTTATCCAGCCCGCGCCAGTTCGCCGCCGAGATACTCCAGCGCTTTTTGCAGTTGGCGATCAACGAACGAGTCGGCCTTTTTCTTGGCGGGGGCCTTCGCGTCCGTGGGATCGCCATTGGCCGGGGGCGTATTGCTCGTGTCGTCGGCCGGCTTGGTCGCGGCATTGGGTTCCGCTGGAGTGTCGGGGGCTGCGCCGGCGGCGGGCTCATTGGGCTTTGCCTCATTCGGCTTGTCGATCTCGTCACCGTCGGCCGGCATGGGCGCCGGCACGCTGGCGTGAAGCATGTCGCGAAAGCGTTGGTGCTGGACCAATTGCCGTGTCTCGGTCGGGTTGAGCCGCACCTCGAAACCATCGCTCGGCTTCACGCCCCACTCATCCTCCGGCGCCCCCTCGAAGCGGTGAATGTTCTTGCCGCTCGGACGACGGTAACTGGCGGTGGTGAGCTTCAGCGCGCTTTTGCCGCCGTCGAGCTCCACGACGTTTTGAACGCTGCCCTTGCCCCATGTCCGCTCGCCAACGATCACCGCGCGCTGGTGATCCTGAAGGCATGCCGCCACAATCTCGCTGGCGCTCGCACTGTAATGGTTCACAAGCACTGCCAGCGGGAGGTCTTCAAAGGTTCCGTCGGCCTTGGCGTCCCAGGTCCGCTCCTTGACATTGCGGCCCGCGGTGCTCACGATCCGCCCTTGGCGCAGAAATTCGTCGCTCACTTCGATCGCCGAAGTCAGCAATCCGCCTGGGTTAAACCGCAAATCGAGAATCAGGCCCCGCACGTTTTCGACCTTCAGCCGCTCGAGCGCGTCTTGCAGCTCGCTGGCCGTATCGCGGCTGAAGGCGGCGAGCCGGATGTAACCGATCCGCTTATCGCGATCGAGCATGAATTCCCAATGGTCGTCCTCGCCGCGGTGATCGCCCATGACCGTCTCGACATGGATTATCTCGCGCGTGATTTCCACCGTTTTGCGATCCGCGCTCTGCGCGTGCACGACCGTGAGCGTCACCTTGGTGCCGGGCTCGCCCTTCAAGCGCCGCACCGCGTCGTCCCGACTGATCCCATCGGTCGACTCGCCGTCGATCTCGACGATCCGGTCGCCCGCGAGAATCCCGGCACGGTAGGCCGGCGTATCCACCAATGGGCTCATCACGCGCAAAACACCGTTTTCCACGTTGATCTGAATGCCAATCCCGCCGAACTGGCTTTCGACCGCGGTGCGAAACTGGCTCAGGTCTTCGGGCTTGATGTAGGTGGAGTATTCGTCGAGCTTGGCCATGATTCCGGCGATGGCCGCTTCCATCAGCTCTCGCTTGGAAATGTCTTTGACGTAGTTTCGCTCGATCTGGTCAAGCGTGTCGGCCAAGGTGCGGTACAGCTCATAGTACTCGTCGCTCTTGAGGTCCTCGGCCGCAGCGAGCGGCATGGGGCACACCGTTACGAAGCAAAGCGTTACCAGCACGAAGCCGACGGCGCGGCGAATCATTTCGGAACCTCCTTCTCGAGCCTTGACGAGACGAGCACTGTCAAATAGGCATGGCGTAACATCCGATGTAGACGCAAGTTATACAAAAGTATACTGCCCCAGTTGGTTTGCGGCAAGGAGAGTTGGCGAACGGAACTGAGGCTGCTCCGCCGGCATAAAGCGGGTGGCTCGCTCAGGCTCGATATTTATCGGTCAGCGAGCCGCCAGCTTTATGCCGGCGGTCCGGCGCCGCCTCGCACGCTAGCTTAACACTTCGGCGATCACGCGGCCGCGGCTGATGGGGAACGGCCGGCCGAGCCGGTCGTGCATTTCCGTCTCAGGGTGCAAACCGAGGCAGTGGAAGATGGTGGCCGTGAGATCCTGCGGCTCGATTCGTCCCTCGGCCGGAAACGCCCCGATGCGGTCCGACGCGCCATGCACATGACCGCCGCGCACGCCACCGCCGGCCAGCGCCGCGGAATAGACATGCCCCCAGTGGTCGCGGCCGGCCGCTGGATTGATCTTCGGCGAACGGCCGAATTCGCCCATCCAAACCACAAGCGTCTCGTCCAGCAAGCCGCGCTCGGCGAGGTCTTCCAAAAGCGCCGAATAGGCCAGATCCATGGGTGGCATTAGCGCGGTCCGCAGCCGCTCGGCGTTCTTGGCATGCGTGTCCCAGACGGGGTTGATATCTGAATCGGCGGAGGCGCGAGTCCAGTTTACCTGCACCAGCGACACGCCCGCCTCAACCAACCGCCGCGCCAAGAGCACGCTTTGGCCGAAGCGATTGCGGCCGTAGTGCTCGCGCATCGCAGCCGGCTCTCGCGCGAGATCGAACGCGTGCTGCGCCTGCGGCGAGCGCAGCAGCTCGAATGTCTGCTGGCCCAGATTGTTCCAGCGCGCCAGCGCGCCGGCCGACGCGAATCGCTGCAGATGATGGTCGATGGATTCCAGAAGTGATCGTCGACCCTCGAACCGCAGCGGAGGCACTTCGCCCGGCAGCGACAGTCCCGGTATGGTGAAGCCCTGCTCGTTGGGGTCGCACGTCAACAGCCACGGATGAGCCGACCGGCCTAGAAATCCGCCGTCCTGACCGGGCCACACGATGCGCCCAGTGTTCCACAATTCCTCTGGAATCGTGATCGCCGCCGGCAGCATGCCGCTGGGGCGCAACTGCTGCACGATCGCGCCGGTCGAGGGCCAATCGTTTGGGGCGCCGGGCTTGGCGTTCTCCGAATTCATCGGCTGGTGCGGCGTGCCGGTCAACATCCAATAGCCGCTCGACGAATGCGCGTTGTCGTTCGTGGAAACGGCGCGCAACACCGCAACGCGATGGGCGTGCCGTGCCACCTGCGGCATCAACTCGCCCACCGACAATCCAGGAACACTCGACGAAATCGGACCCAGATCGCCGCGGATCTCGGCCGGAGCATCCGGCTTCGGATCCCATGTCTCGTGCTGCGGCGGCCCGCCGATGAGAAACAGCACAATGCATGACTTGGCGCGGCCGAAGCTGGAAGGTGTATTTTCGCCACGAGCGAGAGCCGTGCGGCCGGCGAGTAGACTTGGCATTCCCAACCCGAAGACGCCGAGGCTGCCCACGCGCAGCCACTCGCGGCGCGACAGGCCGTCGCAAAGCTGGTACGGTTTGTCGGCAATCGTCAGCATTGCGGATGATATCTCAGGGTGCCACGGGTTCGCGCCTTGCGAACCCGTGCTTGTCCCAGGACTGGGCGTCATTCTACCTTTATTGCTCTCGTGTTGCCACAGAAAGCCGGCCTCTCGAACTGCACGTGGTGGACCCAGGCTGGGGGGATGTTCACGAGTACCAGGTCGCGGCGGATCTCGTGTTGCGCGAAAACTCTTTCCAGCACGCGGCCGATTCCGCTGAGTCGCTGTCGATCCGCGTGTCCGCCGATCGTGCCTCGCAAACGGCGGACGCCGACGTATTCGAAAAACGACAGGATTCCGCCGCGTTTCAACAGTCGCGCAAAGGCGGCCATGATTCGCTCGACGTCGGCAGCCTGGAAATTATTCAGCGGCAATCCCGAGATAATAAGGTCGTAGGCGTGCTGACCGCCGACGTTTTCGACGCGCTCGTGCAGCACGCGAGCGCGCGAGGCCACGCTGCGGAATTCGTCTTCGGCTTCAAAGCGATGGCGTAATGCCTCGACGAACCGTTGGTTGAGCTCGACCAGATCAAGCTCGTCGTTGTCGCGCAGCCGCGCGATGATGCTGCGCGTGACGGAGCCCGTGCCGGGCCCGGCTTCGAGCACGCGGCGCGACGGCCCTTCGGCATCGACATATCGTGCAAGAGCACGCGCAAGCCACACGCTGCTGGGCACCAGCGCACCCGTCGTGTGGAAATTGCGGCGGACCTCGCCGAGAAACGTTTTCTGGCGGTTAAGAAGGCGGAGCATAATTCGATTGTCCGCCAAGCAGTGTACCATGCATGGGTTCATTCCCCATGGCCATGGCACGCCAATTGTGGCGCAATATGATGCGCGTATGGGCGACATCGCGCGATCGGCCGTGAAACTTGCCAAGGGCGACGCACTCGTCATTGTCGACGTGCAGAACGATTTCCTGCACGGCGGGCCGCTGCCGGTGCCGCGCGGCGACGAGGTGATCTACATTCTCAACCGCTACGCCGCACGATTCGCGCGAGAAGGCCTGCCGGTGTTCGCCACGCGCGACTGGCATCCGCCGAACCACTGTTCGTTTCTAGAGCAGGGCGGACCGTGGCCGCCACACGGTGTCGCCGATTCCGAAGGCGCTCAACTGGCCCCCGCGCTGCGGTTGCCATCGGATACGGTTATCGTGTCGAAGGGGACTGACGCAGGACGCGAGGCGTACTCGGGTTTTGCAAGTTCCGAGCTGGCCGCGCTGCTCGAGCGCAAAGGCGTGAAGCGATTGTTCATCGGCGGGCTGGCCACCGATTATTGCGTGCTGAACACGGTTGTGGACGCGCTCGGGTGCGGATTTGCCGTATTTCTGCTGGTCGACGCGATTCGCGCTGTCGACGTACAGCCCGGTGACGGCGATCAAGCCGTCGCCGCCATGACAAGCGCGGGAGCCGTGCGCCTTCGGCTTGAGGAGTTGAGCGGATGAGCTACCTCGATAATCGTCTGCTGCTGACCGATCTCTATCAGCTCACGATGCTTCAGAGCTATTTCGCCGAGCGGATGGAGGAGACGGCGGCCTTTGAGTTCTTCGTCCGCCGGCTACACGAGCGACGGAATTTCTTGATGGCGGCCGGTTTGGAACCGTTGCTCAATTGTCTGGAGCAGCTTCGGCTCGAGCCTGCCGAGCGCGATTGGCTTGCGCGAGACGGCCGTTTTCGCACGGACTTTCTCGATTATCTTGCCGAGCTGCGGTTCACCGGCGACGTACACGCCATGCACGAGGGAACGATCTTCTTTGCCGACGAGCCCATCGTGCGGATCACGGCCCCTTTGCCGCAGGCCCAGCTCATCGAATCGCGGCTTATCAACCTGCTGCATTTTCAAACGCTGATTGCTTCCAAGGCGGCGCGCACCGTGCTCGTGGCGCGCGGCAGGCCGCTGGTCGAGTTCGGCATGCGCCGCGCCCACGGCGGCGAGGCGAGCACGCTGGCCGCACGTGCGTGCTACATCGCCGGGTTTGCCGGCACCGCCACTGTCACGGCCGGCGCTGAGTTCGATATTCCGCTCTACGGCACCATGGCTCACTCGTTCATTCAGGCCCATGACGACGAGGCGGAAGCGTTCGTCCAATTCGGCAGAGCGAACCCCAGCAATGTGGTTCTGCTTTTGGACACCTATGACACGGAGAGGGGGGCGCGCCGCGCGGTTGCCGTGGCGCGTCGCCTGGAGGCCGAGGGAATTCACCTCCGCGGCGTACGAATCGATAGCGGCGACCTGGCCGAACACGCGCGACATGTCCGCCGGATTCTGGATGAAGCCAATTTGCGCGACGTGACGATCTTCGTCAGCGGCAATCTTGATGAATACGCGATCGCTGAGCTCCAGGGCGCTAGCGCCCCGATCGATGCCTTCGGCGTCGGCACGCGCATGGTCACCTCGGCCGACGCCCCCTACCTCGACTGCGCCTACAAGCTCCAAGAGTACGCCGGCACCGCGCGCCGAAAACGCTCCGAGGGCAAGAGCACCTGGCCAGGACGCAAGCAGGTGTTTCGCCAATTCGACCCCACCGGCCGCATGCTCGAGGACACGTTGACGCTTGACGGCGACACCGCTCCCGGTGAGCCATTGATCGAACAAGTAATGACCGGCGGCAGGCGCCTGCGTCCGGCGCCGACGCTGGCCGAGATTCGCGGCCGCGCTGCCTCACAGCTTGCACAGTTGCCCGACGCGCTACGCGACATCAACCAATCGGCGTCCTACCACGTGCACATTGCGCCAACGCTAAAAGAGCTCGCGGACGAGGTCGATCAGCGCCAATAATCGCAATAATCGTGACGGACCATGATTGACGTTGACGAACGTTCGCAAATATGCGAATGTTTTAAGGAAGTGGAGTCCTGCGGATGGCGAGCGTTTCGCTGGTCCTGTTTCAGGAGCATGACGGAATCGTTCCGCTCCTGGAATGGTTCGACACCTTGAGCGAAAAGGCGCGGTTAAAATGCCGCCATCGCCTTGGTCGCCTCCGCGATCTGGGCCACGAGCTCAGGCGTCCAGAGGCCGACTATCTGCGCGATGGAATCTACGAACTCCGGGTGGGACTGCGTGGCATGAATTACCGCATGCTCTATTGGAAATTGGAAAGTCGGTCGTGGGCGTTTCCCACGGATTGATCAAGGAGCGAATTGTATCACCGCAGGAAATCAATACGGCGGTCAAGCGACAACGACAATTCCACGCCGATCCCAAGAGGCACACTTACGTCGAAGGCAGTGACTGACATGCCAAAGAAAACTCGCAAACCAACCAGCGACGTGATCAAAATCCTGGATCGCCGATACTTCCGCGGCACTCGATATTTGAAGGCAAAACTCGCTGAGGTCGAGGCCGAGGACGAGGTTGCACGAAAGATTTATGCCATTCGAACAGCCGCCGGACTTTCGCAGCGCGAGCTTGCCAAACTGGTTGGCACAACTGCGTCGGTGATCTGTCGCCTGGAAGATGCGGATTACGAGGGACACTCGTTGGCGATGCTTCGCAGGATCGCCGCGGCACTCAAGAAGCGCGTCGAGATTCGCTTTGTCCCGCTCGGAGCAAGAGCTCGCCGTGCGTGAGCGCGCCCAATGCTGGCGTGCGAGACGATTTTTTTACGGCGAGGCCAATGAGTTTCAATACGACCTAATAGTCATACCACAGCCCCACGCCGATCTGCTCTTCGTGCTCGTCGACGAATTGAAACGACAGGCTCTTGCCGTTGAAGTATTGCGCCCCGACGCGCAAGAGCCGGCCGGCGGCGAGCGACCGCCAGGCCCAGCCAGCTTGCAAGATCAGGTTGCCGCCATAATCGACGTCCTCGCGCAGGTGCGCGCCGGCCGCGGCGAACGGTCCGCCTCGAGGAAGATTCGGGTTGCCGGGCGCCCACTCGGCACCGAGGCGGAACTCCCAAGGGTCGGTCCCCTCATCGGCGAAGAAGGCCCAGCCGGCTTCGCCGTACAGCCGCACATCGTCCAGCGGCCGATAGTCGACCCCCACGACGAGCGCGTCGCGGCTGTAATTGATGCGCCGCGCGCCAGGATTCGTGCGCAGGTACTCGTCCCCCAGGTGCGAGCTGAGGTGATAGTAGGCGAACTTCACCGCGAACTGGCCAAAGCCCCAAGTGAACGGCACGCCGAAGCGAAAATCCGACGAGACCAGGTCGCGGTCCGATTCGAGGTCCAACCGCGGAAAGGCCGCCCCCTCAATATCGAGCTGAAACCCTTCCGGCCGGAAGTCGTACTGCGTGCCGTAGCGAAGCAGGCCGACATGACCGCCTAGCGTGACGTCCCACAGCCAGTCCAGGTCACGCTCGTAGAACCACACCGAGCCAAACCGCGATTCCTTCGCGTCGGCCAGGTACGCGCGATAGATCAGCCCCTCGGGCAAGAGCTGCCAAGTCCAGGGGAGACCATAACCGCTAGGTGCAGCGAGGCTGTCGTCGAAGTCGTGCCACGTCCCTTCGTCCGGCCACGCATCGTGATCGTAGACAAAGTTTTCCTCCGGGGCCGCTTCGGTGATGGCGACCGGAGGATCGAGCGTAATGTGCTGCGCGGGCAGCGGGGTGGTGGGGGCGACCGCTAGCGCGCAAAGCGTCCACAGAATCAGGCGAGGTCGCAGATCATGCGGTTTGTGCCTCACCTGGTTTAGCAGTCTCCGCAAGATCGTCCGGTGGCTTGTCCAGTCGACCTGACCGGATAAAGGGAGCACAGTGTAGCGTCTGCCGGCCAAGGCGGACAGATTGGAAAGCGTCGCTCGCAAATCGTTCGACTGCCGAGGCTTATTCCGCACTGGTGGCCCAATCGCTTGAATCTCGACATTGACTCGGCGGCACCTAGAATGGGTGTCGTCCCATTCATGATCTCCACCTCCACCATCTCGCTCGTCGACGAACTGCGCAAGGTTGTCGGCACTCGTCACGTTCTGGCCTCGCACGCGGAAATGGTGGTCTACGAGTGCGACGGCTTCGTCATCGAAAAACGCTCGCCCGACGTGGTCGTCTTTCCACACACCACGGATGAGGTAGCGCGGATCGTGCGGCTGTGCAATCAATATGACGTGCCGTTCCTGCCGCGCGGGGCAGGAACGAGCCTCGCCGGGGGCTGCCTGCCGGTCGGCGGCGGCGTGATGATCGTGCTGACGCGGATGAAGGAGATCCACGAGATCCATCTGCGCGATCGCTACGCGGTGGTCGGCCCCGGTGTGGTGAATATCTGGCTCACGCAGGCGCTCAAGGGTACGGGCTACCACTACGCGCCGGACCCGTCGAGCCAGGGCGCCTGCACAATCGGCGGCAACGTGGCCACCAACTCGGGCGGCCCGCACACGCTCAAGTACGGCGTGACGGTGAACCACGTGCTGGGGGTCGAGGCGGTGCTGGCCGACGGCACGATCCTTCAGACCGGCGGTCCGGCCGCAGATCGCCCGGGGCTGGATCTCACGGGCGTACTCGTGGGAAGCGAGGGGACGCTGGCGATCGTCACCAAGGTTTGGGTCCGCCTGACACGCGATGCGCAGGGCTGCCGTACGTTGCTGGCCATCTTTGACTCGATCGAGGACGCCACCAACGCGATCAGCGAGATCATCGGGGCGTGCATCGTGCCCGCGGCGCTGGAGATGATGGACCAGGGGATCATCCAGGCGGTCGAGGCGGCGTTTCATTTTGGCTTCCCGCTCGATGCGCAAGCGGTATTGCTCATCGAGGTCGACGGGCTAGAAGCGGGGCTCGACGACCAGCGCGACCAGATCACGCAGTTGTGCCGAGGCCGCAATGCTCGAGAGATTCGCGAGGCGCGCAGCGCGTCCGAGCGACAGCTTCTTTGGAAGTGTCGCAAGCAGGCCTTCGGCGCCGTCGGGCGACTCAGCCCCAGCTATTGCACGCAAGACGGCGTCGTGCCGCGCACCAGGCTGCCGCACATGCTGCACCGCATCGCCGACATCGGCCAGCGGCACGACGTCCGCATCGTCAACGTGTTCCACGCCGGGGATGGCAACCTGCACCCGATATTGCTCTTCGACGAGCGCGACGCTGGGCAAGTTCGTCGCGTGCTGGCGGCCAGCGAGGAGATACTCGACGAGTGCATCGCGGTGGGCGGCAGCGTCACCGGCGAGCACGGCATCGGGGTCGAAAAACTGGGCTTCATGCACAAGCTGTTTACCGAGGACGATCTGGCCGCGATGGGTCGGCTGCGGCAGGCGTTTAACCCGACGGGCCGGCTTAGCCCGAGCAAGATGCTTCCCACCGCCGGGGCATGCGCCATCGAGCAAATCTCGCCGGGACGCCGCGCAGCGCTGTGAACCATGAGCACGTCGGTCGAAATCCTGCCGCTGGTGGAAACGGTCGTGCCGGTGGATCAAGCGGCACTCGCCGAGCAGGTGCGATCCGCGGCGCGGCGCGGTCAGGCGATTTATCCGCTGGGCGGCGGCACCAGCCTGGATTATGGGCTGCCACCGCGACAGCCAGGCATTGGCCTGTCACTGGCCGGATTGAACCGCGTGGTGGACTATCCGGCTCGCGACATGACGATCACGGTCGAGGCGGGAATAACCATGAGCGCGCTGGCCGAGACGCTGGCGGCCGAGCGACAGCGGCTGCCGGTCGATGCCGCGCGCGCCCAAGAGGCCACGCTGGGGGGCATGCTTGCCACGGATTTCAGCGGCCCGAGGCGCTTCGGCTACGGCACGCTGCGCGACTACGTGATCGGCATCAATGCCGTCGACGGTCAAGGCCGGCCGTTCAAGGCCGGCGGCCGAGTGGTGAAGAACGTCGCCGGCTACGACCTGTGCAAGCTGCTGGTCGGGTCGCTGGGCACCGTGGGGGTCATTACGCAAGTGACGCTCAAGATCAGGCCGCAGTGCACGTCATCGGCCTGGATGCTGGCGAGTCTCGACGACCTGGCGCAAGCGGACAAGCTATTGGAACAACTCGTCACCTCGCGCACCACGCCGGTCGCCGTCGAGCTTCTCGTGGGCGCGGATTGGCGAAACGACGGCACGCTAGGACGTTCTTTCGCCGCCGGAAGCGTTCGTCTGGCGGTGGGATTCGAGGGCACCGCGCCAGAAATCGCCTGGATGATCGAGCAGCTTACGTCCGAGTGGCAGATTCTAGGAGTGACGGAGACGCTCCCTTTTGAATCGGTTGATGCAGAACGAATCTGGAACACACTCACCGAGTTCCCTGCCAAGGCTCCGCTGGCGCTTGTGCTCAAGGCGAGCGTTCCGCCCAGTGCCACCGTGGCAATGATCCAGTCGATTCGCGACGTCGATCCAAATTGCACCGTCCAAGCGCATGCCGCCAGTGGCGTGATCCTGGCGCGCTGCGCGGCGCTCTCCGGCGAGCAAGTCGGCCGGACGCTCGTGCGCATCCTGCAGCCGGCAGCAGCTTCGCGCGGCGGACATATCGTCGTCTACTCGCCCGGCGCGGAGACTGGGCTCACTCGCCAGGCGTATTGGGGTCTGCCAGGCAGCGACGCGCCACTCATGAAAAAGGTCAAGGAGCAGTTCGACCCGCAAGGATTGCTGAACGCGGGCCGATTTGTGTTTGCGCCATGATGCAAGAGAACGCCTCGACAACATCCGGCCCTGTGGCCGCCGCGCCGAATCCCGGCGCGGGCATCGACTACCGCCGCTTCCTCGACTGTGTTCATTGCGGACTCTGTACCGCCGCGTGCCCAACCTATCTTGAACTGGGGGACGAGAACGACAGCCCGCGTGGGCGGATTTACCTGATGCGTGCCGTCACCGACGGGCGGTTGCCGCTGACGCACGACGTGCGGCGGCACTTGGAGCTGTGCCTCGATTGCCGCGCCTGCGAAACCGCGTGTCCTTCGGGCGTGCGCTACGGGGCACTGATCGAGCCGTTCCGCGTGGGCATGGAGCAGGCTGCGGAGGGCGCGCGCCGCGCCGACGATTGGTTCCACCGCTGGTTCTTGTTTGGGCTCTTTCCCTATCCCGAGCGCATGCGAAGGGCACTCCTGCCCGCGCGGGTCGCTCAACGGTTGGGTCTGATGCAAGCCGCTCGGGCGCTGGGGTTGTTTCGCCTCTTGCCGGCGCGGCTGAGGCAACTCGTCGACATGCTGCCGCCGCTCGGTCGGAGGGCCCCCCCCTTGCCGCGATTGCTGCCTGCGATGGGTCTGCGGCGCGCACGGGTGGCGCTCTTCACCGGATGCGTCGCCGATGCGATTTTCCGTTCCACGCACTGGGCCACCGCGCGCGTCTTGCAGGAGAACGGCTGCGACGTGGTGGTGCCGCCCGGACAGATCTGCTGCGGCGCGATCCATTTCCACGCGGGCGTCAGCGAGCCGGCGCGCGAGTTTTCCAATTCCAATCTTGACGCCTTCGGCGCCGTGGAAGCGAGCGACGTCGACGCGATCGTCGTCAATGTCGCCGGCTGTGGGGCGATGCTCAAGGACTATGGTCACCACTGGCACGACGAGCGGCAGAACGAGCGCGAGCGGTTTGCCGCCAAGGTGAAGGACGTCAGCGAGTTTCTCGACCAGCTTGGGCTCGTTCCTCCGCGCGGGGAGATTCGACGCGCGGCGACCTATCACGACGCCTGCCACTTGGGACATGCGCAGCGCGTGCGCGACGCGCCGCGGCGGCTCTTGGCACAGGTGCCTGGCCTGGAGTTGAAGGAGCTGCCCGAGACTGAAATCTGCTGCGGCGCGGCCGGTACCTATAACCTGACCGAGCCAGAGATGTCTGGCCGCCTGAGCCGCCGAAAGCTGCAAAACATCCGCGCGACCGGCGCGCAATTGGTGCTGACGGCCAATGCCGGCTGCGTGCTGCAAATCGCGCGCGAAGCGCGCTCGCAAGGCGAGCGCCTCTGGATCGCCCACCCGATGGAGCTATTGGATCTAAGTTACCGCGGCGACCAGCCGCCATGGTAGCAGCCGGGGTTTCCCAGACAGCGTTGCAAAGCTGTCGGGGTGCCGCAAGGCCCAGGAGGCTCGTCGCGCGATTTGCGCCGCACGAGCGGCCTCTGGCGGCCGCGCCGCCCGGATAGCGGAGCTGTGCGGGGCACCCGTGCACCGAGTGTCCGGCGCGCCGCTGGCGGCTGCTGCTATCGCGGCTGGGTCGGGCCTTTGCGAGACGGCTGCTTCTTGTGGCGCGATGGTTGCCGTGCTCGGATGCGGCGAGCTCGCGGCGTGATGTTGGCGGCCGGTGCTTTGTTGTTGTGGATCGGGCCCAGCCGCTTGCTGATCACCTCCTTATCAACAGCATGAACCACTGTGGCGGAGGGCTCCTTGGCTCGGCCATCGTCACCCGCAGGGCCGGGCGGGAGCGTAAAGTCGACGATGAACAGGCCCACCATCATTTTGTCCGTGATATATTGCGGCGGCCAAAGATCGCGCTCGATGGCGTCCAGCTTCGCCGCCAAGTATCCGGTCGCATCGCCGCTGAAGCCGCCGCAGGCCAGCTCCACCTTCGACAGCTTGGGCCGGCAAACGTAAAAGACGAATGCCGCGTCGTGCTGATCGCCGTCGGTGGGAAAACATTTCCATTGGCCGTCGTTCTGTTCGATATAGATACCCGCCCGTTCGGCCGGAGTATCGCGCGCCAGCCGCACCCCGCCGCAACAGCACGGAGGTTGCGGGTCCTGCTGCTGCGTGGGGTGTGGTTCGGTGCGATAGCGAAAATAGATCGGACATTTTCGATCCGCGACGTGTTCCACGCTGTCCTGCGAGGTATGCGGTTCGACGCCGAATGTGCGTCCAAGACTGATGCTCACGACGGGGTTGGCTTTGACGGAACCCAGCGAGATCAACGCGACGTGGTCAGGATTTTGATCGAACGCTTCATAGAATCTTTGGGCCTCGATACGTACCCCTTTCCACTCGTGTTTAGAGCGTGGGCGTTCCTCGCCGCGTCGAAACGGTGGGGCCGGCACAAGGTGCGGCTCGGGAATAAGGCGCGGCTCGGGAATCGGGTGACCGATCCCGGTGCTGACATGGCCCGGATAAACCCCGAACCATGGAATCCTGCTGAGGATGGCGCCTTGCAGGCGCGCGTCGGTCGCCATTACGTAGCGGCGGCCTGGCCATTGCGGCACCCTGCGCACGCCTAAACAGAACTGCAATCTCTCACGAGCAAGCATGTCAAAAAACCTGTGTGGCGGGCGGCCGAGGAGTTCACCGGGCAATAGCTCGGGCCGCACGCCCTCGTGTTCAATCAGGTAATCGCAGATTTTGCCGAGCGCGTTGAGCGACACGTATTGTGCCTCGTTGTACAAAAGCGCCGCCACGGTGTGCCTCTCAAGCTCCGTGTGTTCGGCAATCTTAGTGATGATGCCGTGCTTGTCTCGCGATTCTTCTTTCAGAAGCCGCTTTAATTGAATTGAGATTTGCATCGATATGGTCCTAGACGGATGTCGGTTAAAATGACAAATTATTTGTCGTTCAGGATAACGAAATTACAAACGCAAAGAGCTGCGTTCGTCGAATGGTCGCCAGGCTTCCAAACACTGCCGATTGTGGTCGTTCGATTTACCAATTCGTCTCAGCTTGTGCCATATCAAAGACCAGAATGCTTTTTAAATACGACACTTAGATACCATATTCGATGTCCAAATTCAATTAGCGCAGTGACGGATTATTTTTTCCTATACAAGGTGGGTGCTATGGTATGGCCCATTGTGGGTAGTGAAGTGCGCAGGATCGGCAGACTATAAGGGTCAGTAATTGGACGCGCTGCCGCCAACATTTCTAAAATTCGTGTTATTTTTCCTTGACCAGTGGCGTTCGGATTGCTAATCTCAAAATCAAATTGGCCAGTCGCTCGCACCACTCGGCGGTGACCAAATGGCGGTGAATGGCGAATCGGACTGCGGCAAGCGCCCAGTGCAGGCGCCGCTCGACGACCTATTTGGGCAGAAGGCTTGGGACACGCTGGACGCCAAGTTTTACCGCGGATTCGATGGCTCGCTCGTGGCGAAGGTGCACGCCGGTAACGTGAATATCGTCACCGTGTCCCACGAGTTCAAGCGACTCGCGCTACAAAAAAGCGGAAAAAGCGCTTGTGGAACGGCGAGCAAAACGCCGCTCTCGTTAACGGGCGAACCGCGCGCCATGGGCGTCTCCAATGCGGAGTTGGAAGCGCTGTTTGCCGAATGGCTCGAGCCGTACCTGCCTTACTGCCTTGGCGATTTCTTCACGATCGTCGCCAACGTAGACGATGGCTCTCTCGACTCGTTCGACGTATCGCTACGTATCAAGCGTAGGGAGGCCAGACTTCTTACCGCAATTCTCGGTAGTCGAATCCCCATCCAAGCGCCAGCGGAGATTTCGCGCTCGGCGCGCGTTGCCGCACGTGGCAACGAGCGGAATCGGCGCCGTCGGCAGCGACCGCCCCATCGTACACGTTAGGAGACTCGCGCCCGCCACCATACAAAAGTAGCGCAAACCCCGTCAGAGCGGCCGGCGCGGACAGCGAGGCTGGCTCCGGGCTCGTGTGCGACGACCGTAACGTCGCGCCGAGACCAGGACCAGCCTCTATTTTTTTGCGCCGGCATTGCCACGCGAGAGAAAACCACAAGGTACAAGTCGCCCATGGACAATCCGACTGAGAACATCCCAACCGCGCTGGCGATTCGCCAGTTTCAGCTAGTCGTCGATCGGCTGGATGGACGCACGAACGGTGACGTCGACGGGGAGACTCGCAGCGACGCCATGCGGCGCCTCGTCGTTCCGCACGGCGTGGGCTGCCTGCACACGTTGCCGGAAAACGTTTCTCTCGCGGCGTTCACCGATGAGTCGGACGCGAATGGCTTTCTCGTCGAGCCGCTGCTGGAGGGCCGCAATCCTCGGCTGCTGTTGATCGCGCCGGCGGGACGCGAATTCCGCGTCAACGGCCAGCCGTCGCCGCGGCTAGCGCTCTTGCGCGAGGGGGATGTGTTCCAGCCAGACAACCGCCTGGCGCTGCACCTGACGTTGTTTCATCAGTCGATCTTGGGCTATCCGCCCACGGACCTGTTGGGTCGAACGTGCCCGGTATGCGTCTCGCCGCTGACCGGCGATCGGCGCATCTACGTCTGTGCGGTCTGCGGCACTGCCATGCACGCCGAGGGAGCCGAGCGCGACGCGGCTGACAGACTGGAGTGCGCGCAGTCGACCAGCCAGTGCCACGCTTGCAAGGAACCGATCGACTTGTCCGAGCAGGGCCACCTTTACCAGGCGGAGTTTTTCGGTGGTTGACTATTCGCTGATCGAATCGTTTATCGAGATCGAGCGTCCGAGGACGGCCACGCATGTCGACGTTGCCTCGCGACTTCCCAAGTTGCATGGCTATACGGGCGACCTGCAAGCGCTCTTGGCGCGCTTGAACCTGGTCTTCATCGGCGTTGGGGCCGTTGGGTTACCGGGCGCACTCCAATGGGCGCGCATGCATCCGCGTGCGGTCTATCTCGTGGACCCCGGGCGGAACAAGGATGAGAGTTTGCTGACGACGGCCATCATGCCGGAGGACATTGGCCGATCGAAGGCCCAATGCGCAGGCGAGTACATTAAGCGCATCTCGCCCACAACACGCGTGTTCGTCTACGACGGTCGGCTGCAATCGCTGAGCACGGCGGCCTTGGCCGCACTGGCTTCAGAAGCGGACGTGCTCTTCTTGTCCGGTGACAACCTTTCGCTGGAAATCGCCGCCGGCGAGCTTTGTCAACGGTTCGGCATACCACTGGTTCATGCCGCCGTTTGCGGCGAAATGCTCGTGGCCGTTGTCCGAGTATTCACCGGCCTCCACGGTGGTCCGTGCACGGCCTGTCTGTACGGCCCGGTCGAATGGACGCATCTGGCGCAAGAGACCCAATATAGCTGCGAAGGGCATTCCAACGGGGACATCATGCCGCAAGTGGTCGCGCCCCCGACGCGGAGCTTCAGCTCGCTCTGTGCGCTAGCGGCCGACCTGGCCGCGATCCAATCGCTGCGCCACGTCACCGGCCTGGGCTCGCCCGTCGGTGACACGCTGCTGGAATACTGCGGCTATACGCATCGCACTGTGATTTCGCAGATCGAGCGCAATCCTGCCTGCCCCTGCGAGCACGAGCGCTGGGTCGACCACGTCATTCCCGAGCCGCTCGCCACATGTAGCGCGCGAGTGCTCACGACCGCCGCATTGGGCACTGGCTGGGACATCGGCGACGTGGGAATCCGCGTGGATGAACTTTACTACGCCGAGTCCGGGACCTGCTCTGCTTGCGGTCGAACGCAAAGGATCGGGCGATTCGTGGCCTCGCCAGTGGTGCTGCCATGCGAACGCTGCGGCGCTGGCGCGCATTTGATGCCACACGCCGCACACCGGCCCGCCCCCTTGGAGCTGCTTCACGACGTGCTCGACCGACCGTTGGGTGAGCTTGTGGCCGGCAGCGCGCAGTCGGTGATCGTGCGCGGCCCGAAGAGTGTCACGCTATTCCGTAACGCCCATGAACCGAGGTGTTCGCCATGACCACGGATTACGCTCCCCAGCAACTGCCGGCCGCGCCGAGTCTCGCCGACGTCGATGGGCTCAAGTTGTCGCCGGAGTTGCAGGCGCGACTCGACGAGGTGATTCGCCGCGGTAATGGTGCGGCCTTCTGGCGCAGCCGCAAACAGGCCGAGGCTCACGCGCTGTTGGCACTGAGCCAGCTCGCCTCGCGGCTGGCGGTTGTCGATCTCGATCCGCAAGTGAAAACGTGCTGTGCTCGCCTTCCGCGTCGCCGTGGGGTGCCGCCCAGAGCCTGACGGCTCACTGGTGAATGAACTGAGGTACTTGTCATGGTTACTGATAACTTCGCCGAGCAAGTGCTCGCCGCGCCGAGTCTGGCCGACCTCGATCGGATCGCCTTGACGCCGCGGTTGCAGGCGCGACTCGACGAGGTGATACGCCGCTGCAATGGTGCGAAATTCTGGTGCATCCGCAAACAGGCCGAAGCACACGCGCTGTTGGCACTGAGCCAGCTCGCCTCGCGGCTGGTGGTTGTCGAGCTCGATTTGCGCGAGTCACTGCGTGTTTTGCTTGGCTTGCGCGTCGCCGTGGGGTGCCGTCCGCGGCCGGACGGACCGTTGGTGATTGAAGACCACGCGCTACTGAGCCTCACCTACCGCGAAGAGGCACTCCGGCAGGCCAGGCCGGGCTACGAGTTCGTTCAGATTCTTCGACCGCAAAAGGTGTGGCACTCCAACGTGTCCTTCGACGACGTCCAGGCGCTCTGCCTCGGTGCCAAGTTGCCGGCGGGCGTCCGAGTCAAGGATCTCGTTTTGCTGAGCTACGTTGCCATCGCGATGCAGTCCCACCAATTCGATGAATTTGACACCGCGGGCGTACTGAATCGCGAGGCGGCATTGTGGTGGCAGGCGCGCCCGGTGCCCACGCCCCTGAGCGGCGAGCCGTTCCGCACGGCGGAAGATCTCGCCAGGGAGACCCCGTCATGAGTGTCGCCAACCGCGCGCAACGCGACTTCCATGACGAGCTTGCGGACCTCGGATTCGAGCGAACCGCGCGCGGGCAATACCGACGCGGCCCGATGCGCCTCGATGTTGAGAACGCATGGGTTTCACTCTCGGTGCCAGCCGGCGACGCCCCGACCGGGGCACCAGCAGGCGAGCTCGGCCGGCCCGGCCCGTGGAAAGTTGTTGCCAATGGCGGGGACACGATTCACGTTGCCGATCTGCCAATTCGACATCTGGAGTGTTCCTCCGATCTTGATGCGGCTGAATATGCCGCGCCGAGACTGTGCGACGTGGTGAACTGGGCGCTCGGCACGTGGGATGGCCAGGCGGCTTCCGATTGGGAACCGCCCGCGAACGCCGAGATCGAAGCCTGGCTCGGCGCGCGGAAGCTGACGATCGACTCGCGCCACGCGCGCCAGGCGACACTGGTGCGCGAGCCTGGACGGCTGGCGCTCTCGGCGCCCATCCTGGCGCGCGTGCCGGCTGACTTGCCTCCAGTTCGAGCCGAATGGCTGCGGACGCTGCTGGTCGAGACGCAGCGCCGCTGGCGGATGGTGCGACTGGGATTTCGCGGCGGCGAATCGATCGGACCACTGATGGCCGAGGTGGATTTCAGCGGCGCGCCGCGCGCCAGCCTTGAATCATTGTTGACGGCCGGCCTGGCCGCGCTCGGCTGTGCCGTGCGCTGGTCGATCGAACCGGCTGAGTTTCTCGTTGACCAGAATCGGCCTTGCCGATCCTTGGAGATTTGCAAAGGCGTTAAGTAGTGGGAGATGTCGTTCGGACATGCGAATCGACGATTGCCAAGCGTTTCCGGCGTTCAGTACGTTTTCCGGCCCGCGCGTGGCCGCGTTGGCCGCCGGACTGCTGGCGAATTTTTGGAAAGGAGCGTGCGTACATGGCCCAAACGCTGAACCTGATCGAGCAGGAGGACGCTGCGAGCGTGGCAACGCTCAGTTTCGAGGCGGAGGACGTGACGGGTAACAATCATGCGGCCGCCAACGTGCAAGCCTCGCTGCCTGTCAGCGCGATCACCTCGTCGCTAGTGGCCACAATGGCGCTGCCCTCGAGCGCGCCGTACGGACTGCGCGACGAAATGACCGGAGCCTTCCTCCAGGACGATCGGCCCATCGGCGAGCAGATTGGCCCAGGCGCCAGGCTCACCGTGACTCCCAAACCGCACCTGGGGTAGGAGCCCATAGACTTTCTCCCCAGCACCATGCGTCGAGCGGCGAGGGCGGTCCGGGGCAGGACGCCCTCTCGCTCGCTCGACGAACAGCATCGGAAATTGAAGCATGAGCACCGCGCGCACGGCACCGGCCATCGCGTCCCCAGCGCCGCCGCTCTCGGTCGTCGTCCGCCGCACGGCCGATGGGCCGCCCTTGGCGCGCGAGCCGTTGACCGATGCGGACCTGAACGACTACCTCAGCGAGGCGTGGATGCACTCGTGCTTGCGGCGCGGATTTCCCGACGTGCCGCTTTCGGCCGTCGATGCCCAATTCGACCTCTTATTCAAATCGGGCCGCGGCGGCCCACTGAAGGGCTTCCTCATCACGACACAAAATCCCGCCGGCAAGCGGTTCGAGCTGGAGTTTTCGCTGGCGGCGGTCGAGCACGTCGCGGCCCGCGCGGCGAGAAACCTTGTGACCGCGCGCGTGCTGCAACCGACCGACGAATATTACTATCTGCTGGAAGTCGACGAGGCGAGGAATCCCGTGGCCGGCGGCCGCGATGGTGACGCCGGCGTTTCGATCACCACGTCCGCGGCGGCGCTGGTGTATGTCGTGCAGCCGCTCGCGTCGCTCTTGCGCCGCGCCAAGCCCGTGGGAGGTCCGGACGATTCGTGGACGCCGGTGATTTACACGGCCGACGCGCGGGCCAGGGCCGAGGCATTTTCTCGCCGCGGCGGCAATGAACAGCCGCCGGTCGAGACCGGCGCTATGCTGGTCGGCTCGCTTTGCTCGTGCCCGGAAAGCGGCGAGTTCTACTGCGTCGTCGACGCCGCCTTGGAGGCGCGGGACGCCAAATCGAACAAATTCTCACTCGAATACACCGGCGTGACGTGGACGCGGCTGCAGGCAATCCTCAAGGCGCGGCAGTCGCAGCCGGCCACCGCCACCAGCCGCTTTCTCGGCCAAGCGCATGGCCACCCCTTCTTGCCGGCGGGCGGCGCGCCCCCGTGTGAAATCTGCCTCGCGCGGCCCGACCTCCCTTGCGCACGGACAAGCTGCTTCGCGTCATACGACGACCGCCTCTGGTCGAGTGCGGTTTTCGCGCGCCAGCCGTTTCAGCTTTGCCATATCTTTGGGCTCAATGCGCGGAACCAGCCGGTAGAGAAGTTATTCGGCCTGCGGAACGGGCAGCTCGTGGAGAGAGGCTATCACGTCATGGAGACTTGGGAGCCGTCCCTGCCATCCAGCAATTTCAACCATCCTTCATAACGGAGAACTACGATGCAGACCAAGAAGAAATCCCCCTCGGCGCTGGCGATGATTCTCGATGAAAACAACCCGCTGGAGCAGCGGCGCCATGTCCTGGCACGTTTGTGCATGGACGAAAGCGAGGAGTCGTTGAAGCTGGTCGAGCAGTTCTTGCAGGCGGCGGCCGCGTCGAGCTCCGACACGCTCGCCGCGGAGAAGCTCCGGCAGCTCAACGAGATTCTAGCGCAGCTCGAACGGGGCCCGCTGCGCTCGGCCACCTTTCTCAAAATGGTCTCGAAACCGCGCGCAGCCTCGCACGGAGGCGACCAAAGCGGCCAGCAAAACGGCGAGCCGCCAAATCTTCTGGCCTGGGCCAAGGTGATCTTCGATGACGGCGTCGTCGCCTATTCCACCGTTCTCGACGCGGAGCTTGCCGCTTCGTTGCGCCGCGGAGATACGGTCCTCTTGGACGGGCAAGCCAAGGCCGTGCTGATGCGCGAAACCGACCCGGCCGACGCGGGCGAGGAAGCGGTTCTCGATTACCGCGTCGGACACGACCGACTGCGCGTGGCGCTGCACGACCAGCAGCGCCGCATCCTACGCGCCTCGCAAACGCTGATCGAAAAGCTCGACGCGGGTGAAGCCGCGCCGGGCGACACGCTCTTGGTCTGCACGCGCCGCTTGCTGGCATTCGACACGTTGCCGCGCGGCGACCGCTTGCGGTATCTCGTGCAGGGTCCCGTGCCAGACGTCGTCGTCGACCGTGACATCGGCGCTCCCCCCGCCTTCCTGTCGCGCCACCTAGAGCACGTCCGCATGGAGATGTTGGACCCTGAATCGGGCCGCCGCTACCGGCTGCAACGCGCCCAGACGCAATTGCTGGTTGGCATGACTGGCACGGGCAAGACGTTGGCGATCAACGGTTTGTACCGAGCGCTCTACGAAGTCATGAGCGAGCTGACGGGCGTGCCCGTGGACAAGCTGCCGCCACGCGTTTTTTGGCTCCGCAACGCCGCCATGCTGAGCATGTGGTTCGGGCAATCGGAGAAGAACTACGACGAGATGTTCAACGAGGTCGAGCGCGTCGCGTCGCAGCGGTTCACGGCACCCGACGGCCGTGAGTGGGAATTGCCCACGCTGGTGATCTGCGAGGAAGCCGACGGGCTGGCGCGGCAACGCGGGGGCGACGCGATCTACGACCGCGTGCAGACCACGCTCCTGCAGCGTCTGGACATGACCAACCAGAAACTGCGCGACAAGCTGATCATCTTCATCTTTACCACCAACGTCCCGGAGCTGCTCGATCCGGCGTTCCTCCGCCGCGCCGGAGGGCAGGTCGAGCGGTTCGGCCGGCTGGGTCCCCGCGCCTGCGCCGCCGTGCTCGGAAAGCTCCTCTCGGGCGTGTCGCTGCGCGTCGACGGAGTCGTCGACGAAGCCGAAGCGCTGGCGGCCGTCAAGAGCGATATTTTGCCGTGGCTCTTCAGCGACAACGGCCACGCCGAGCGTGGGCTGGTGGAATTGGGCTTTGTCGGTTCGACGGAGCCCACGTTCCTGAATCGCCGCGACTTCTTGACCGGCGCCGTTGTCTCCCGCGCGATCCAAGAGGCCGCGCGAGAAGCTCGCCGCGACGAATGGCTCGAGCTGGCCCCGCGCGGCGTCACGTCGCGGCAGCTCATGGCGGCGCTGGATCGGCAGATTGGCTCGATCGTCGACCTGCTTAATCCGATCAACGTGGGGCAGTACGTCACGCTCCCGGATGGGACGCGGGTCGGCACCGTCCGCCGCATCACGCGACCCCACCTGTTTCATTACGACCTCGAGAGGAACGGTAACCATGCTCGAACGTAGACCAGCTCACAACCAGCTCGACCACTTTTCGGCCAGCCCGGCGATCTTCGCGCCAGCGGAACCGAGCGCCATGGCTCGCGTCGTTCACGGACTGCATGACAGGCCATTGCCCGTGGCCGGCATGACCGTCGGTGAAATCCGTGCGCGCTTTGGCGACCACCTCGACCTGCATCCCCAGGTTCCCGCATTGCTGGACAACGAAGACGTGACCGACGACGTCGTGGTGCGCGTGGGGCAAATGCTTGTGTTCTCCCATCGCGTCGGTGCGAAAGGCCAATTCGCGCCGCGGACGCGCTCGTGGCGCGGCGCCGACGGCTTGTGGAGTCCAACACCATGAGCCGCATTTCCATCGAAGGGGGGATGGTAACCGCCACGTCACCCGAAGGCGCGACGGATCAAATGCCCTTGGACCAGTTCCTCCGCGAGCTAGCGCCAACGCAGAGCGACTTCGGCCAGGTGGCGCTGCCGCCCGGAACGCGCAGCAGGCTCATACCCTCACGGCGACACGCGGTGCTGGTGCACGAAACCGCGCCGCGCGTGCACAACTTCCGCTGGATTGCCGGCGATTCCCCGAAAAAGTTCGGTCCGGGTACCACCTACCGTGAAGTCCGGATCGCACTGCCGTATGTGATCGTGGTGGTCGTGCTTCGACGCGGGCAGAACGGGCGACTGTCGCTCTCGGAGGCCAACGAGTGCTTCTTTTCGAACCAGCCGCTGAAGACGCTGGACCAACCGCTTTCGTATCCGGCACTGTTGAACTGCTCGAAGTTCACCCCTCCCGACGGCAAGCCCCTGAGCTGGATCTGCACGCAGCATCTCAAACACGAACGCCGTCCCCACGATCGTGATCCCAGCAAGCAATTATGGGGTGAGGTGCGAGCGCTGCTGCGCTGCCTGTTTGAGACCGGCTTCAACTACAGCAGCGAGCATCATGAGGGAAGCTCGTGGTTCACCGAATCGACCAAGATCGACCCGCGCATCCAAACAGTGGAGGCCTGGGAGAAGGCAACGGAGTGTAATAAGTCGTTCGTGCTCGATCTTCCCTGGCTTCCCACGGGGTTGACCGCCAGCGAGATCGTCGCGCGGACCTTCCGCAATCTCGACGACGGCACCCACGATCCGAAATCGGTGGAGGATCTGGCACGCATTGTATTCAACCACAAGCCGAGTGCGCAGTCATGAACGGTTCGCGCGACCTGGTAACTCCCATCTACCACAAGACGCGGCCCGACATGCCGTGGCCCGAGCAGGAGACCATGTTTTTTCTGCTCGCCGCCAACGGTCTGTGGCGTTGTCGGAACCACGAGTTCTTCACCAGCAGCGTGCCGGCGCGCCACTGGCCCGCCGAGCTCTACCGTCATGAGGCGTCGCTCGAGCTGCGGCATCCAAAAATCCCGCGCAGCCTGCTGGAGCGAATCGTGGGCTTTTGTGGGACGGTGGCCGCGCGGCACGGCGCCGAGGCCGGAGCGCTCTTCACCTGGCGGCGTTCGGAACGCGTGATGAGCATCGTCGTGCCGCGGCAGACGGCCACGGTCAGCCGCGCGCGTGGTGGGGCGGTGTACCCGCTGAGCCTTCACTACGAAGTACCCAGCAAACTTGGCCCCAACACGTTACTGATCGGCGACGTGCACAGTCACGCCTATGACGGCGCGTATAGCTCGCAGCAGGACCGCCGTGATGAGGAGTACCGCCCCGGGTTGCACCTGGTGATCGGCCGGTTGAATTGTGAACCGCCCGAGTTTCACTGTGAATATGTGGTGGACGGCATGCGGTTCGCGGTCCAACCGGAATCGATCCTGGAAGGCTATGTCGCGCGTCGTGACGACTTTCCGGAGCGCTGGCTGCGGCAGGTCACGATTAAAACGTATGGCGCCGGCAAGGACGAAATCGTCACCTTGAAGGGTCCGTCACCAAAAATCAGGGGAGATGCTTTATGAATACCACCACCGATGTCGCGCCCCACGCGCCAAACGCACCGATCGCCGTGTCGCCCGTACTCGCCGAGGGAGAGACCATCAAGCTTGTTGGCGCGGGGGGCGTCGGCGGCGTCGTGGCGCGATATGGCGTCCTCTTCGTGCGGTCGCTCTGCGATAAGCAGGGGACGAGCGCCCGCTGGGTCATTATCGATGGTGACGCGTTTGAGGATCGCAATCGCAATCGCATGCTGTTCCGCGCGCTGGGAAAAAAAGCCGAGGTATTGCGCGACGAGCTGTTGACGTTCGTCGCCGATTCGCGCCTGACGCTCATGGCGATCAACGAGCATGTCACGCACGAGAACATCGCCCGGCTGATGCACGATGGCGACATCATCATTCTGGCCGTGGACAACAACGCGACGAGGAAGCTGGTGAGCGACTACTGCGACACGAGGCTGCAGCGGTTCTGCCTCATCTCCGGAGGGAACGACGGCGTTGGCCCGGACCCCAGCGGTCGCGTCCTGCGCGGCACGTATGGGAACTGCCAGGTTTTTCTTCGCGGAACGCTTGAAAGCCCTTCGCTGACTCGCTACCACCCGGAAATCGAGCACCCCGACGACCGCCTGCCGAGCGACCTGCACTGCACGGAGGCCGCCGTCAGCCAGCCCCAGATACTCTTTGCGAACCTGGCCGCGGCGTCTGCGATGCTCAATGCACTGTGGCTGTACCTGGCGGGCGCTCTGCACTACTCGGAGCTGGCCTTTGACATCGCCGACGGCCTGATGCGGCCCATTCCGCTCGCTCCCCCCGCGCCGCCGTCGACAAGCGATGACGCCGGCACTAGTGGCTGATGCCCAGGCGCGGTAGCGCTCTTTGGAGAGATGCCATGGCAGTCTTGGTCGTGCGCGTGCCGCGAAGATCGACCGCTCGAAGATTGCTCAGCCGTGCCAAGGCCGGCAAGCCGGCGTCGGTGACCTGAGTGTCGAACAAGTCGAGGATTTGCAAACGCTTGAAATTCGCCAGATGCACCAGCCCCGCGTCGGTAATCTGTGTGCTGGCCATTTCGAGTCGGACGAGCGCGACGAGATCCTTCAAATGGGCGAGCCCGGCGTCGTCGATCCGCGTGCTGCTGATGTTCAAGAGGCGAAGGCGGGTGAGACGCCCCAGGTGCACGAGGCCGGCACTTGTGATTTGCTCGCCCAGGCCCAGCGACTCGAGTTGCGTCAGTTTGCCGATCTGCGGCATGCCGTCGTCGGTGATCTGCTCGCAGACGATGCTCAATCCGCGCAGGTTGCGAAAATCGCCGAGGTATTTTAGCCCGTCGTTGGTGACCTGCGTGTCGTCGACCGCCAGAGCGCTCAAGTGATCGAAACGCGCCAGTTGAGCCAGCGCGGCATCCGTAATCCTCGTCTCACCCAGCCGAAGGACCGAGAGGCTCGGCAGTGCCTGGAGATGGACGAGGCCGGCATCCGTAATGTGGCTTCCGCTGAGATTCAAGAGCTGAAGCCGGCCGAGTGCCTGGAGATGGACGAGGCCGGCGTCGGTAACCCGGCTGCCGGTCAGATTCAATAGCTGCAGATCAGGAAGGAATTGTAGATCCCCCGCGAGGCGCTCGAGCGCGGAGTCATCCAGTTCCGCGACGGCGCTCAGATCGACGGCGGTCCCGTCGCGTTCGAGACGGCCCCCGATCGCCTCGATGGCCGCCTTGGCGCGACTCGCCTTTTGCTGCGGTGTCGTAATCACTCGCGGACTCGCTGCCTGCGCCGCGTCGGCTGTCGCAGGCCGCCTCGCCGACCTGCCCTCGTCGCGGAGCACCTCGCCGGGAGTCGCGTGGTAAAAGACGGGGCTCTTCTTTTCTTGAGCGGCGCGCTTGCGAGCCGCGGATCGAGTTTCAGGAGACTGCGGAGTCTCGTCCGCCGCGCCGCCGCACCCGGCAATCAATGGGCCGAACAGCAGAAGCGGCCACGCCCAAAGGGCGGTTCGACGCACATGACGGCGCACGGGCATGGGTCAATCTTCCACCGCCATGCAGACGCCCGACGGCTCGCCGGGGGTTAGGACCGATTGAGCGACGCTCCAGGGGCTAAGACACTCTCCCCCCTCGCGACCGATTCATCCTATGGTTCGATGCGGTGCCTGACAATCACCCCTTCGACCATATAAATGACGTCTTCGGCGATGTTGGTCGCCATGTCCGCAAGCCGTTCGAGGTGCTTGGAAACGCTCAAGAGCTTGAGCAGAGCTTCGGTACGTTCCGGCGCACTTTGAACCTTGCGCGTCAATGCCTGCCGGATTTCGGCGCGCAGCTCGTCCACCTCGTCATCATCGGAGCGGACTTGTCGCGCCAATGCGGCATTCCAATTCACCAGTGCGTCGAGGCTACGTTTGAGCATCGACTTCGCCTTGGAAGCCATGGGCGAAAGCTCGCGTGGCAGCGCTAGCGGTTCGGCGGCCGCCAGGAATGCCGCGCGTTTGGCGATATTGCCGGCCAGATCGCCCATGCGCTCCAGATCATTGTTGATCTTCAGCACCGCGACCACAAACCGCAAATCGGCGGCGACCGGCTGATAAAGTGCCAAGGTCTTCAGGCACTCCTCCTCGACCTCGACTTCCATGCGGTCGATGTCGTCGTCGGCGTCGATCACACGTTGGGCAAGCTGGGCGTCGCGATCGACCAGGGCCATGATCGCCTTGGAGAGTGCTTCCTCGACCATGGTTCCCACGGTCAGAATCTTGTCTTTCAGACGGTCGATTTGATTCTGCAGGTGTGCGGACATTGCGCTGGGCGTGTAAGTGTTCGCCGGTTCTCGATCAACCAAACCGGCCGGTGATGTATTGTTCGGTGAGCTTGTTTCTCGGGTTCTCGAAAATCTGCAACGTTTCGCCAATTTCCACGATCTCGCCGAGGTACATGAAGGCGGTATAGGCCGAGACGCGCGCCGCCTGAGACATGTTGTGCGTCACGATGATGATCGTAATGTCGTCCTCCAACGACTGGATCAGGTCTTCAATATGCGAAGTGGCCACCGGGTCGAGCGCGGAAGTCGGCTCGTCGAACAAGAGGATTTCCGGGTCGGTCGCCAATGCTCGTGCAATGCAGAGGCGCTGCTGCTGACCACCGGAAAGCTCGTACGCGGATTTATGGAGCCGCGCGCTCACGTCCTCCCACAGCGCGGCCGATTTCAGCGCACGCTCGACGCGGTCTTGCAGCTCGCTCTTGTTGCGAATTCCCTTTAGCCGCAGTCCATAGGCAACGTTCTCGAAAGTCGACTTGGGGAACGGGTTGGGCTTTTGAAACACCATGCCGATCCGCATGCGCGCCTCAATCGGATCCATCGACCGAGCCACGATGTTCGGCCCGTTGGGGCAGAGGTTGATCGCTCCCTCGTAGCGCGTGCCGCGATACAGGTCGTGCATCCGGTTGAAGCAACGCAAGAAGGTGGTCTTGCCGCATCCCGATGGCCCGATCAATGCGGTCACCTTGCGGCCGGCGAACTGAAGGTTGATGTTCTTCAGCGCCTGGAAGTCGCCGTAGTAGAAATTCAAGTTTCGCACCACGGCCTTGTGCGGTTGCGGCACGATGGTTGGCGTCGAGCTTTCGTGCATCGCGTGAACCGTATCGGTGACCGTCATGGTGGGGGCAACAGCGACCGCTTCATACGACGCTCCAGCAGGAGCGACGTGCAGCCGCGAGGCGTTTTGCTCGATGGCGCGATTCATGGGGAGTCTCTTTACCACCTGATTTTACGGCGTGCTCGGTAGCGAACCAGAATGGCCACCGCGTTCAGACTGAGCGTCATGGCGATCAGCACCAGCCCGGCGGCCGCCGCATTAACGTGAAAATCCTCCGTCGGCCGCGAGGTCCAGTTAAACATCTGGATGGGCAAGACGGTAAAGGGGGAGTGAAGCCAGTCGAAATTGAGGAACGGAAAGGTACCGCCGAATGGCGCGTCGGGCAAAAACGCAATGAAGGTCAGGGCGCCGATCGTGATCAAGGGCGCCGTTTCACCGATCGCTCGCGACAGAGCGATGATCACCCCCGTCGCAATGCCACCGGCCGCGTAGGGCACGAGGTGATGGCGGACGACTTGCCACTTCGTGGCGCCCACCGAATAGGCCGCCTCGCGAATGTATGAGGGAATGGTCCGCAAGGCCTCTCTCGTCGCCACGATCACGATGGGCAATATCAGGATTCCCAAGGTCAAACCACCGGCCAGCACGGTATGGCCAAGGCCCAGCCCATACACGAAAAGTCCCAGCGCCATCAGCCCATAAATGATCGACGGAACGCCGGCCAGGTTGGAGATGTTGATCTCGATTATCGTGGTGAACCAGTTCTTGGGCGCGTATTCCTCCAGATAGATCGCCGCCGCCACGCCCAAAGGCACCGCCGTAAAGGCCGTCACGACCATAATAACCAGGGAGCCAACCCAGGCCGAGATGATGCCCGCGGAAGCCGCCCTCCGCGATGGAAAGCTCGTCAAAAAGCTCCAGTCGATCCGCCCTAGGCCGTCATACGCCAGGTCGATGAGCAACGCCGCCAGCGTAATGAGCCCTAGCGACGTGCAGAGGACACCGAACAGGCGGAACGCCCGGTCCTGGAACTTGCGACGCGCGATCAAGCGGCTCAAATCATCCATTTTCAGTAGGCCTGGCGATATCGTTTGCGCAGGTAATAACCCAGGATGTTGAAGGCCAAGGTCAAGATGAAGAGCGTGATTCCGGCCGCGTAGATCGACTGGTAGCCGATGCTCCCGTGTGGCAGATCGCCCAGGCTGACCTGCACGATAAATGCGGTGATCGTCTCGGCGGGTTGTCTTGGATCGAGCGTCAAGTTCGGTTGCATGCCGGCGGCAATGGCGACGATCATCGTTTCGCCCAGTGCGCGCGAAATACCCAGGATGTAGGCCGCGGCAATGCCGGAGAGCGCGGCCGGAAACACGACTCGCACGGCCGTGATGAGCCGATTGGCCCCCATGGCGTATGACCCCTCGCGCAGCAGCATCGGGACCGCTCGCGTTGCGTCTTCGCTCAGCGAGCTGACGTAGGGGATGATCATGATGCCCATGACAATTCCGGCGCTGAGCATATTGAATGTGGGGAGTCCGGGAACGAACTGCTGCAGCAGGGGAGTCACGAATTGCAGCGCGAAGTAGCCGTAGACCACGGTGGGGACGGCGCTCAACAGTTCCAACAGGGGCTTGAGAATCTCGCGGAGCAGTGGCGGCGCGAACTCGCTCAAATAAATGGCCACCGTCGTGCCCACCGGCAGCGCAATCGCCAGCGCCACGGTCGTGGTCACCAGCGACCCGGCGACCAGCGGCATGATTCCGTATCGCGCGTTCGAAAAGAGCGGCGTCCACATCGTGTCGGTCAGAAATTCACGCATCGACACGTGGGCGAAGAATGCCAGCGACTCGTAGACCAGGATGGCCACGATGCCGCCGGTGATCACGATCGACGACAGCGCGGACGCCAGCAGCACGACCTGCGCTCCGCGGTCCGCGATCCGGCGGCGCCGAAGCATCCGCGAGATCGAGTCCCTTGGGGGCGAATCGGCTCCAAAGGTTACGATTTCGGCAACGCTGGACATCTACTTCGCCTCACGGCATCGGCCGACGATACGCGAGCCATCCACCCTTTGCCGCTCGATCCGCGGCGCGAATTCGTTCAACTCTTCGGCTCTCGCTTCAAGATCTCTTCCACCGGCAGGCCAACCTCCGACACCCCGCCAAAGCCGGTGCCGCTGTGCATGATCTGAAACCGCTGGCGAGCCATCTCATAGGCCGTTTCCGGCAGAGGCAGGTACTTCACTTCGGCCGCGAGCTGATTGCAGTTGCGCAGGTAGAAGTCGACGAAGGCCTTGACCTCGGGCTTTTCGGCGCTCTTCTTGTTGACATAGATGAACAGTGGGCGCGAGAGAGGGTTGTACTTGCCCTCGACCACCGCTTCGAGACTCGGCTTCACCGCCCCCTCCTCGTCTTTGTCCCAATCCACCCCAAGCGCTTTCAATCGGTCCCTTTGAGGCTCGTAGTACGAATAGGGAAGATAGCCCAACGCATACTTGTTCCCCTCTATTCCTCGAACGAGCACGTTGTCATCTTCGCTGGCCGTGTAGTCGCCCCGGCTGGACTTCGCTTTTCCGACGATCGCCTCCGTGAAGTAGTCGAACGTTCCGGAATCCGATCCGGCTCCAAACAGGGCGAATTCCGCGTCAGGCCACTCCGCGCGGATCTGGTTCCATCGAGTCACTCTTTCCTGCGCCTCGGGCTGCCACATTTTTTTCAACTCTTCGGTTGTGATGTTCTCGACCCAATCGTTCTCGGGGTGCACGGCTATGGTCAGGGCGTCGAAACAGATCGGCAGCTCGATGTATTCAACGCCGGCTTCTTTGGCGAGCTGCATCTCCTCGACCAGGATGGGGCGGCTTGCATCGGCGATGTCAATTTCACCTCGGCAGAACTTCTTGAATCCGCCGCCGGTGCCCGAGATCCCCACCGTCACTTTGACCTTCCCTTGCATCTCTCGCTGGAATTCCTCGGCCACGGCCTCGGTTACGGGAAACACGGTGCTCGATCCGTCGATTTTGACGATCGCCCCGTCCGGAATCTTGTCGAGTGCCTCCACGCTGCCCGAGATGTCACCGTTCGCAGCGGACTGACTATCCTTGCCGCCCCGCGCGCCGCACCCTGACGCCAAAAGCGTCACCAAAACAATCAGACATCCATCCATTGTCCAATTCATGCGTCGAGGCATATTCCCCCTTCCCCTTAGTCGGTGGCGAGTTATTCGCGATTCTCCCCGATCATACGTCCCGCTTGTTAAGGTCTCGTGAAGATTGGAAGAATATTGAGACAAGACCGAGAGCATCGGCTGCAAACCGGCACACCTAAAGAAGATAAGCTCGGCACTCGTCAAAAGCCGATGCCTTGGGTGCTGAGCCGAATCCGACAGAGATACATGTCGGCGGTCAGATAGAGTGTTCGGCCGTCGTCGCCCCAGCCGCAGTTGGCGGTCGCTTCGCCAGGGTCGATTGACCCGAGATGCGTCCCATCCGGCGAGAATACGAGCACGCCCCCCGGGCCTGTCGCGAAGAGGTTTCCGGCCGAATCGACCTTCAACCCGTCGGGAAGGCCCTTCTTTTTGCCCACCAAGGCAGTGGCGTCGAAAAATACGCGACCGTTGTCAATCGAGCCGTCGGATTGAACGTCAAACGCCATCCAGATCGCGCGCGTCTCGTCCGACTGCGCGATATACAGTGTCTTCTCGTCCGGCGAGAGCGCGATGCCGTTGGGGAAGGTCATCTTGTCGGTCAGAAGACTGAGCTTGCCGTCGGCCGCCAGGCGGTAGACGCCGTTGAAGGGAAGCTCCTTTGCCGGGTCGTCGTTCTGCTTGAGCAGCCCGTACGGCGGATCAGTGAAATACAAGTCGCCGTTGGATCGATAAACGGCGTCGTTGGGGCTGTTGAATCGCTTGTCCTGATAGCGATCGACCAGCGTGGTGAATCGGCCGCCCGGCTCCAGGCGCGCGACGCGCCGGTCGCCGTGCTGACACAGGACGAGACGTCCCTGAGAATCGAACACGAGTCCGTTCGAGCCCGGTTCGCCGCCGCGAGCCACCGACCCGGTATAGCCGCTAGGTTTCAGTGAGACGCTGATACCGCTCCCCTCGACCCATTTGAAGACTGTGTTGCGCGGCACATCGGAAAAGACGAGGTGGCGCTGGCGCCGATCCCAAGCCGGTCCTTCGCTCCAGTCGAACCCATCGGCCAGTTTTTCGAGAACGGCGTCCTTGGGCACGAGCGCATCAAAACGCGGATCCTGGCGTTCGATGGTGCCGATCGGCGGATACGCTTCCTTGGCTTCCACTCCGAAGGCGAGGTCGGCCGCCAAGGTGCTGAACGGCAGCGCCGCCGCGAGGCAAACGGAGAGCGAGCTGCGAGTCGAGCGTGCGGGTTTCATCGCGTGTGCTTCCACAGTTCAAGGATTTCGCGGGCGCCGTATCCAGTTGGGGGCATCGTCGACAAGCTAGCCGCTGCCGGAGACGATTGCAAATCCTGCCTATTCGAAAGCGGCAGCGTCGTCTGCTCGGAAGCGATCAAGCAGCGACGGCAAGTGTTTTGCCATCATCCACCACATGGCGGCATCCTTCCTGGTGGGATCGTAGCTGAGAAGGGCTCGTTGCGCACAAAGTCGATATCTGGAGTCGTGCGCGACGCTTTTTGTTCGTATACGCGGCGGCCGAATTTGAAGAAGAGTGCCGGCGTGACAAGTTGATCGAGAAGCGTGGAGCTGACCAGACCTCCAATGACCACGATGGCCAATGGCTGGAGTATTTCCTTGCCGGTCTGACCGGCTCCCATCGCCAGCGGCACCAGGCCAATCGTCGCCGTCAGCGCGGTCATGAGCACGGGCGTCAACCGCTCCAGGCTGCCGCGAACGATCATCTGCTCATCAAACTTCTCACCCTCATGCTCCATGAGGTGGATGTAGTGCGAAATCATCATGATGCCGTTGCGGCAGACGATGCCGACCAGCGTAATGAAACCCACCCAGTGGGCGACCGACAGCGTCGTGGCTTGCAACCAAACAGTGGGCCATTGCCACCAGCTCGCAGCCTGCAAGGCTTCGATGGTCGGCCAGTTGGTGAGTAACAAGGCGAGCACGGCGCCGATTGCGGCCAGCGGAATATTGACCATGACTTGGATTGCGGCTCGCCACGACCCAAGCCCCTTGCAAAGCAGCAAGAAGATGCCGACCACGGCGAACGTGCCCAGTATCAACAGCCGGCGATTGGCCTCCTGCTGAGCCTCGAACTGCCCGCCGTACTCGACGAAATAACCTTGCGGCAAGGTGGGAAGCAATTTCTCCGTCACGCTCCGCTTGATATCTTCCACGACGCTCTGCAGGTCGCGACCCGCCACGTTGGCCTGCACCACGATGCGCCGCATCACGTTCTCGCGATTGATTGTGTTTGGTCCGTGTGTGGCTTCCACGCTGGCAACCGTTCCCAGAGCAATGGGGACCCCTAGGGGCGTGCTGATCATGGTGGAGCGGATGGCGTTGATGTCGTTGCGAGCGCGCTCGTCGAACCACACGAGCAGATCAATCTTGCGCTGTCCTTCCAGCACTTGCGAGACGGTGGTGCCTTGAAACGCGGTCTCTAGCGCGTGCGCCACGTCGCCCGGCGCTAATCCGTAGCGGATGGCTTCACTGCGCAAGACCTCGACTTTCACCTGCGGAATGTCGACTTGCGGCTCGACGCGCAAGTCCACGACCCCAGGTATGGCGGCCATCAAGTCGCGAATGTCCAGGGCCTGCGATCGCAGGACGGCCAGGTCCGGTCCAAACAGCTTCACGGCGACCTGCGAGCGAATGCCCGACATGATGTGGTCCAATCGGTGCGAGATCGGCTGACCGATATTGCACAACACGCCGGGCATTCCCGACAGCTTGTCGCGAATTGCCTCCAGCACCTCCTCGCGCGGTCGCCCCAGATGCTCGACCCCGAGGCGGTGCATGCCTGGAATGGCTCGCAGAACTGAAAAGAAAACACCTGGACGTGGTTTTTCAGGCTCCATCAGGCACACGTCGATCTCCGAGAAGTTGACATTCTCGGCGTGCTCGTCCAGTTCGGCGCGGCCGGTGCGCCGCGAGACGTGTGTGACCTCCGGGATTTCCATGAGCGCCTTCTCGATCAGCGTTCCGAGCCGGTTGGATTCCTCAAGGCTCGTCGCGGGGGGCGTTTCGGCGGCGATGACCAGCGTGCCTTCATTGAAGGGGGGCAGGAACTCGCCGCCCATCCAGAAGATTGCGCCAATCGACGCGAGCACCATGACGGCCACCACTGCCAAAATCAACGGGGCGTGACGCAGCGTGAAATGCAGGACCTGCGCGTCGATGCGCTTCAGCCATCGGACAAGAAACGGATCCTGCTCGTGCGTCAAGAATTTTGCCCCTGGAAGCAGGTATGAGGCCAGGACCGGCGTGACCGTCAATGAGACGAGCAGAGACGCCAGGAGCGTGACAACATACGTCAGACCCAGGGGCGCAAAGAGTCGTCCCTCCAGGCCGGCGAGAGAGAACAAGGGCAGCACAACCAGCACGACGATCAGCGTGGCGTAGACGATGCTGTTGCGGACCTCGGACGACGCCAAGTAGATGACGCGCAACGGATGATCTGGACGCGCCTTGTGCCGGTTTTCCTTCAACCGACGATAGATGTTCTCGACATCGACAATGCTGTCGTCCACCAGCTCGCCGATGGCGACGGCAAGGCCGCCCAGCGTCATTGTGTTGATCGTGACACCGAAATAGCGAAACACCAGCACCGTGATGATGATCGAGAGCGGAATGGCCGCCAACGTGATGGCGCTGGTTCGGAGATTCCACAAAAAAAGGAACAGGATCACGACGACCCAGATTGCGCCGTCGCGGATTGCTTCCTGAACGTTGCCGATCGCCGCTTGGATGAACTCAGCCTGTTTGAAGATGTCTTGCTGAATCTTCACGTCGGGCGGCAACGTCGCCTGTATCTCGTCAAGCACGTCTTCGATCCGTCGCGTCAAAGTGAGACTATCGGCGCCCGGCTGCTTTTGGACCGACAGGATCACCGACGGTTCCCCGTTGACGCTGCCCGTGCCGCGTGGCACGGGGCCACCGAAGCGCACGTCGGCCACCTGGCGAACGGTGATCGATAGGGGGTCCCCCGCGCGGACCACCGTGTTCTCGATATCCGCCAACGAGGTCGCACGCCCAACGATGCGAATCAACGACTCCCGGTGCTTGTCCAGCAGAAACCCGCCGCCGGTCACGACGTTCGATTTTTCAACCGCCTTTGTAAGCTCGTCGATTGTCACGCCGTATTGCGCCAAGCGTTCCGGCGAAGTAATCACCTGGTATTGCTTCAGCTCGCCTCCCATCACGGTCACCTGCGATACGCCGCCGATTGCCAGCAGGCGCTGCCGGAGCGTCCAATCGGCGATCGTCCGCAGTTCGATGGGACTCGTCTTCGTCCCGCGCAAACCAATCAGCATGATCTCGCCCATGATCGAGCTGATGGGCGTCATCGTGGGATTGACATCGGCGGGCAGGCGATCGCGCGCAAGTTGCAGCTTCTCGTTGACAATTTGCCGATCGACGTAGATGTCGGTGCCCCAGTCGAATTCCACCCAGACGATCGAAATGCCGATTCCGGAGGCCGATCGCACGCGCAGCACGTTGGTGGCCCCGTTCATAACCGACTCGATGGGGAGCGTGACAAGCGTTTCCACCTCCTCGGGCGCCAAGCCATGCGCCTCGGCCATGATTGTGACAGTGGGCCGATTCAAGTCGGGGAACACGTCAATCGGCAACTGGCTGGCCTGGTAGGCGCCGTAGAACGTGACGGCGATCGTCAGAACCAGCACCAATGCACGGTTCTTTAGCGAGGCAGCGATGACGTGATCTAGCATGGATTCGTCCTGTCAGTCGGCCTTTTCGGCCAGCCGCGCGGCTGGTTTGCCGGTTCCGATGGCGATGACCGCGGACATGTGTTCTTTCAATTGCCGGCTGGGGTTGTCCAGCTCGATCCAGATCGAAAGGGCCCGGTTGCCGGACACCAGCACGGGACTCATGCGATCAACTCGTCCGGCCGCGCCAAACGTGGGATCCGAGACGAGTGTCACCTGCACGGACTGGCCGGGGCTGACGCCCATCGCGTCTTGTTCGAACAGGAAGGCCCGCACCCACATCCTGGATGGGTCGTGGATCTCGAACAGTGATCGCTGGCGATCGACGACTTGCCCCGGAACGAGGTCGAACTCCGCGATCAGTCCGTCGCCGGGCGCTCGAACCGGCAGGATAGCCGAAAGGTCGCCGGCCGAGTCCAGATTCGCGATGTCCGTCTCTTCAATCTGACCGATTTCCTTGGCCGACAGGCCAATCACGGACAACTCGCGCCGCAGCGATTCCACCCTGTGCATTGCTACGTCATGTTGACTTTGCAGTTCCCACAGGTCTTTTTGCGCGATCGCATTGCTGGTCGCCACGTTCTCCAGCCGTTCCAAGTTGGTGCTCAATTGCTCGAGCGTCGCGCGGGCTTGAATCAACTCGAGTTGCAGGGACTGGAATTCCAGACTTTCCAAGTCAGCCAGCAGTTGGCCCTTTGTCACGCTCTGGCCGTGCTCGACGAGGATTCGACGGACACGGCCATCAATGGGCGCCGAGGCGAACAGCTTGTGGCTAGTCGGGATTTCGATTAGGCCCTGCGCGATCGTGCGCGAATCGGCGTTTTCCCTGTTCACACTTGTCGCGCCGGTTGTTGATTTCGTTTTTGCCGTCGGGCTGGCAAACAAGGCCGCCAGTTCGTGGCTGCCCGTCGTGACAACCTTGTCGCCGGGAAACAGACCGTCTTTGATTTCAGCCCGACCGCCGTTCACCTGTCCAATTTCTACCGGCTTGCGCACGTAGTTGCCCGGCGATTCTTGGACCAGCGCATGCACGGCAAGTCGATCGTAAATCAAGGCATCCTTGGGGCAGACGATCGTTTTTTCGGTGCCGCATACGATCTCCAACCGACAAAACATCCCGGACTTGAACAACGCATCGGGGTTATCGAGGAATGCCTTGACCGAGAGCGTACGATCGGCGTTCAAACGAAGCTCCACATGGTCGATCTGCGTGGTGAACTTTTTGTCTGGGAACATGGGGAACGTGACCTGGACCGGTAACCCCGTCCGTACCCGGCCGGCATCGGCTTCAAGCACCTTCCCAACGACCCAAACACGATTGTGATCGACGATGTGGAATAGATGCTCGGTGGGCTCGACCATCTGTCCTGGTCGCACGTCGGCGACCGAAGCGACGCCGGCAATCGGGCTGGTGATCGAGACCGTCCGAACGCGCTCGCCGTTGGAACGGATGTGCTGGAGCGTCTCGTGGGGCACTCCGATTGCCAGCAACTTCTGCCAGGCTGTGTTGAGACGAGCGCGAGCCTTCTGCACCTCCGCTCGCGTCTCAAGAACCACCGTTCCCGGAATGAAGGATTCCGCGCCGAGACGTTCTCGGCCGTCGAGCAAGCGCGAGCCATACGAAAGCTCGGTTGAGGCTTGCAGCAGCGCCAGTTGCAGACTCTCCAGTTCCATACCTTCGATGCGCGCCATTTCCTGCCCGACCGACACCGTTTCGCCGGGCTTCACCAGGACCTCGGTGATCTTGCCGCGTATCAGCGAACTGACATAGGCCTGCTGGCTCCACGGCAATTCCACGGTGCCCACGGCATGAACGATTCTCCGTACATCGGCAAGCCGCACCTTGGCGATGGCGATGCCGATCGCCTTGGCGGCACTGGTCGAGAGCACGAGCCGATCCCCGCGCACCGTTGCCCCTTTGGTCGGCAGCGGCGCATGCCCCTCGTGTGCTCGCGCCATCGCGTGCAAAAGTAAGGCAATGGCCAGAAAAAAGCGCATTCTCATTTCGTCACCTGTTCCAGCTTTTCGATGGCCTGATCGACTGACTCCGCGACGGCGTTGTAGTCGGGCTCTCGTTTCTCGTCGATGGCCGAATGGACCTGGTTGAACAAGCCGCGAAGCTCCTGGGCCGATGTGTTGATCGTCTCCCATTGCTCTTGGGGAATGCCGCTATCCTTGGCGATCGAAGGGAGCTTATTGAGCACGATATCGAGCTCATCGAGCGGTCGATGCGCCTTGCTTGGCGTACCGGCTTCAATGGCCCCGCGAATCGTGTCGCGGTACGATGTGATTCGCGGAATCGCTTCCTCATAGTTGCCGGGCATCTCGACGTCCGCTTCGGTGATCGGCACATCGTCGGGATCGTGGGCCGGCGCGGCGGTCTGCTCTGCCTCAGTCGACTTGTCGGCCTGGCTGCAACCAAAAAGCGAAAGACACATCGCACCGGTGATCGCGAGCAACAATGAACGAAGGCAAAGAGTCATGGCGCACTCCTTTCAGCAAAATCCGAACACAATGTAAGAACGTACCGCGAGGAAACACGAATCCTCGGGATTCAAACGGGCAGACGAAGCTGCCGAGAGAAGATCAGATTAACTGCACGCCGGATCGCTCATGGCGCGCAGTATCACACAGAGGTGCCGCGATGGCTGGCAATGAGGCAAAACGATCGGCCAAATGCAACGAAATTGGCCGCGTTTCTAGCAGCCGGTCGTTGACGATGGCGACAACGAACAGGTTGTACTCCGTTCCCGAAAGTTGGCGAACGGACGGCCCAACGCTGAATGGCGATGCCACGAATTGACGCCACTCGCCATCCGAATCTTCTCGGCTGTCGTACGGTAGAGGCAACGACGCGAACTCAAACCCGAACAACCAGAGATGGACATGGCTGTCCGCGCCAAGCAGCTCACTGGGATGCGGGTGCGCGTGTGAATGCCCGTGGTGTTTGTATTCGTGTTCGCAGTGCTTGGCCGTGGGTGTATGGTGCCGATGAGGCCTCTCGCCACCAGCATGGGCGTGCCACAGCCCCGGACCGCCGCCGTTTGCCAGTGACACAATTACGGCAACGCTTAAGCGGCATGCAGCGATTGCACGTCCTCGTGGCATAACATCCAAACCCCGCAAGCAACGAAATCTCAAGCGCAGAATTATAGCACGATTGGCTTGTCGAGAATGCCCTGAATTGGCACCGGGGATTGCTAGCCGCATTGGCAGATCTCGTCCTTGTTCGCACTCGAGAGTTTGGGCAGCGCGTTTTTCACCAACGCCCTCTTGTCTTACTTCTCCTTCGATCAGTTCCATGCCGATTTCGAGGCGATCGTCCTGCTGAATTTTCCCGGCGCAAATTTCCAATGCGGCGTCCTATTTTTTTGGGGTATTCCGGGTTTTGAATTTCCGAGAAAAAATCCTCCGCACCGCGCGCGCTCCCCCGGCGGCCCCAGTGGGGGAGCGGGGTTTTTCGCGCACTTCCCATTGGGTTCGAGTTCGGAGGGTGCGTCGACCAAGACCGGCCACGGCTTGCGAAAGCAGCGCTACATCCATCCGAGGTATTTCAATAAGTTCCAGGGCCACGGATGCGACCAGGGATTCCAGGTGGGATAGTTCGCCGAGAGGACCGAAATGGCCAGGCACACGAGCGCCGTGAACCGCGCCCACCCAAAGCGCGACAACATGTCCGCGGCCGGCGGCATCACGGCGAGCCAGCAGGGCGCCAGCCAGAAGACCCAGCGAAACGCGCTGGTCATTCCGCCATAGTTGCGTTCGCCCAGCGGCCGAGTCAGATAAAAGGTCACGCAGGCGATCGAGATCAATGCCACAAAGAGCGCGAGCGCTCTCGTCGGCGAGCCCCGGCCGACAACCGCGATCCCCATACCCACCACGCTCAGCAGCCAGATCGGCGAGAGCGAAAAGATCCCGTGATGCCCCACCAACACGTGTAGCGCATAGCGCGCTGGCGAGCGCTCGCCGCCGTCGATGCCCCCGGGATTGCGCCAATAGCTTTCGCGCACTTTGCCACCGCTCTCGTAGGTATAGTCGTACCAGTTGTCGCCGTCGCCGCGGTGCGCATAGGCCGGGATCAACGTGCCGTGCGCAGCGTAGTTCGTGCCGAAGAAGGCCACCACGACGACAAGCGCGGCGGGCGTAAAGGCGAATAACACCTCGCGCGGCGCCTTCCACGCCAGCGCCGTGCCAAGGCCCACTAGTAGTGAGAGCGCTGGCAGCTCGTTGGCCGCCGCCATCGCGGCGAAGAAGCCACAGGCGGCGAACCAGCCGGCGTGGCGCCGGCCTTGGTACCAGATTCCGAGCGCCGCGTAGAGCGCGACTGTGGTGCAGACGGCCGCCACCAGGTGATTGTTGATGACGACGGCAAACGTGGTCAAAAACGTGCCGAAGGCAGCGCAGGCCATGACGAACACTCGGCCCCAATCGGTCGTGCCCAATTGCTCGACGATCCGCGCCATGAAGAAGAAATAGATCGCCATCCCGCCCACGTTGACCGCCACAAGAAACGGCCGGCCGATCTCGTACGGATGCGTCGCCAGCGTCGTCCCGGTCAGCCGGTGTATGACCCAATACGGGGCGGCCAAGAGCGTCGGCAAGAGCGGCGGCTTGCTGGAATAGAGATGCCCGTCGTGTTTCACCATGTCGATTGTGTCCCAGTTCGGCTCCGTCACCACCTGGTCGATCGCGTACGTTCCGTGTTCCACCAGCGCGCGGACCGTACACCACCGGCTGCGGTCGTTGGCGCTCAAGAATGGGCGCTGCCGTTGCCAGTCATCGCGTCCCTCGGCACGCAGTCGCTCCGAAAGCGCCGCCTTGTCCACCGCGTTCACGGCCAGGATTCGCCCGACCATGGCCCCAATGCTGATCATCGCCAAGAGCCAATAAACGCCGCGGCGAAGCGACGCGCGCGAGTCGTCGTCCACGGCGCTGGGAGAATGAGCCTGCGACAATTCACCCCTCGTTGCGCGCCACGGCTTGGACCTCGGGATGCACCGGCGCCGTCCGCTCGGCGATGCTATAGGGCTCCCAGTCGCGACTCTCGTGGGCCGTAATCAATTCCGCCAGAAAGCCGATCGACATGAGCTGCCCGCCCAAGAGCAAGAGCCCCATCGAATAGATCACCGCCGGGCGCTCGTGCAAGGGCTTCAAGCCAAGCTCAGGATTCCATTGCGCGACGACCCAGTACACGCCCAGGTAGAGCAACCCCAGTGCGCCCAATACAAACGATCCCAGCCCGATTGCACCGAGCAAATGCTGCGGACGCTGGCCAAAACCGGTTAGGAACTTGACGGTCAAAAGATCAAGAAAGCCCTTGACGAAACGCCGCACCCCGTACTTCGATTGTCCGAAGCGTCGCGCGCGGTGGGCGATCGCCAGCTCGCCGACGCGAAATCCGCGAGCATGAGCCAGCACCGGTACGAAGCGGTGCAGCTCGCCGTACAATTGCAGTTCGGCCAGCACTTCGCGCCGGTAACACTTCATCCCGCAGTTATGATCGTGCAGCCGCACGCCGGTCATCGCGCTCACGAGCCAGTTGAAGCACCGCGACGGCCACACCTTGTGCCATGGGTCGTGGCGGACTCGCTTCCAGCCGCTCACCACGTCGAAGTCCTTCTCCATTTCGGTTAGAAACCGCGGCATCTCGGCGGGATCGTCCTGCAAGTCGGCGTCGAGCGTCATCACCAGCCGGCCACGCGCCGACTTGAAGCCGGCGCTCAGCGCGGCCGCCTTGCCAAAGTTGCGGCGAAAGCGGATGCCACGTACTCGCGAATCAAGGGCCGCCAGCCGCTCGATCACGCGCCACGAGCCGTCCGTCGAGCCGTCATCGACCATTACGATATCCAGCTCGTAACCGTGACGGGATGCAACCGCCACCAGCTCGGTGTAGAGCACCTCGAGGCTCTCGCGTTCGTTCAGGATGGGAATTACGACCGAGAGCATGGCGATTGCCGGCAGCGGCCGATTCCCCCGCGGCAAAAGGGAGCGTTACGGTCCGTCGAAATTACGTGGCGCGCGGCGAATCCAGCCGCCAGCGTATAGGATAATCGAAATCGCCACCTCGGCCACCAGCCAAACAATGCGCAACATGACCGCCGCCACCAGCGCCGTGGCGCCGCCGAAGCGCACGGCGAGCAGCTCCATCAACAACGCCTCTCGCACGAATGCCCCGGCTGGGACGAAGGAGAGAAACCCGCCGATCAGCGCCAACCCAACCGCTGCCACGCACAGGGGCAGGTCCGAAAGGGCGGCGCGTTCCGCATCAAGCGCCCTGAAAACCGCCCAAAAACTTCCGCCCAGCGCGATCCAGCCGGCGGCCACGGGAAGTGTTCCCCATACCAGGAGCTCCCGCCACAAGTCTCCGATCGCGCGAGACGATACGGCGCCCCACCTTTCTATATTCAGCAGTCGCGCGGCGCGAGCGAACACCGGCGGCACGATCGGCACCGCCACAGCCAGCGTCATCGCCAGCGCCGCCCACGCCAGACGAGTGCTCTGGCCGCCCGAACCGATGAGCACCACCAGCGACACCAGACCGCCCACGGCCATCATCGACATGGTCTCGTAGACAGTTGTTGCTACCGCGCATGCCGGATCGGTGCGGGGACTGCTCACCAGCGCCGCGCGCACGACGAGTACCAGCGCCTTGCCCGGCACGTATTTTCCCAAGTGCCCGATGTAATAGGCACGCAGCGTCTCAAAGAACGACGGCCTCTGACCGAGCCGCCACAATAGTCGCTGCCAGAACCAGGCCGAAGGCAGCAGCCCCACCAGGTACAGCGCCGCGGAAACGGTCAGCCATCCCGCGTGCGCGCTCCACCGATGGCGGTCGAGCTCAACAATCGCCACGGAGAGCGTGTGCCTCACGCCCCACACCACCGCCGCCACGACCAGCAACCTGGCCAGCCATTTCAGCCAACCGCGCCAGCGTGCGGAAATGCTAATCACGCCAGTTCAGCGATTTGGCCAACGTGGGCACACTTGCGTGCGTGCGGTCCTGGCGGTCATTGTCATGCGAGCGGCCTGACGCTGCAAGGTCATTGCCGTGGGCATGTTTCAGGGCCAGGGATACAATTAGGCTGGGCACGGTGAAACGCGGTTTCCCAGAGGAATACCCATGCGGCGCTGGGTTTCGTTCGTGGTCCTGTTGGCCATCGTCATTGTCTTCGGCGTGTTATTCTATCAGGTCATCGCGAGCTTTCTGGTGCCGATGTTCTTGGCCATGGTGCTGGTCGTTTTGTTTCGGCCGGTTCACAAATGGCTGGTTCGCCAATGTGGTGGGCAGATCCGCCTGGCCTCCGTGCTCACGACGCTGACCATCTTGTTGATCATTCTCGTCCCCATGCTGTTGGTCTTCGCACGCGCGACGCGTGATGGGATCGACCTGGTGCTCGCCCTCGACGAGGAGCGGAAGGACTACCAAGATCTGCTGGCCATGTGTAATGCGATCGAGAGCGAGCTGTCGCAGCTCGCAGCGCCACGCGACGCGGCGGCACCCGAGCCCGACGCGCCCGACCGTGCCGCGACGACGTCACCCGATCCATCATCGCCAGAGCGGACAATCGAGTCGTCGTTGACGAAATTGCGCGATGCGGTCGATGAATTGGAGCAAGAGCTGGCGAATCGGCGGCCGGGTGGGGTTTTCGCGCCGCGGCGTTCCGAGAATAAACGCCTGGCCGATCGAGCGATGAAACAGCGTCAGGCCGATCTGGAAGGGTTGTCCACCGATCTCAAACCCCTGGAAAAGGCCCTGAAAGAGTTGCAATCACTGTCGGCCGAGGACGAGGCGTTTCTCAGCGTGCTGAAAGGCGTGGGAGAGGCCTACAGCGACGTCAAAAAAAGGTGGGTCGACCCCACCCAACCATTCTGGATGCGGCTGGTGGCCGCTCCGGCCGAAGGCAGCGGCGACGACTCATTTCAGCAGATTCGCCAACGTGTCCTGCAATCGCTGGGACCGCTGGCGAGCGGAGCGCCGCAGTTCGCGCTGACGACGACCGGCTTCATCGGCAGCCTGCTCTTGGGGGTGGCCGTCATGACCGTCTCCATGTACTACTTCTTTGCCGACGGTCCGGCGATGATCGAAACCGTGATGCAATTGTCGCCGCTGGAGCCGCACTACGAGCGCGAGCTCTTGACCGAATTCACGCGGCTCACGCGAGCCGTGGTCGCCGCCATGCTCATCTCGGCCACCGTGCAGGGATTGTTGGCCGGCATTGGGTATTACTTCGCGGGCTTTGAAGCATTGGTGCTCTTGACGGTCACCACGATGGTGCTGGCGATGGTACCGTTTGTCGGTGCGGCGTCCGTTTGGGGGGCCTGCTCTTTGTGGCTGTTTTTCGTTGAGGAACGGACGGTGGCGGCGGTCTGTCTGGCGATCTATGGCGCCCTGATCGTCTCGATGATCGACAATATCATCAAACCCATGGTGCTGCATGGCCAATCGAATTTACATCCGCTCTTGGCGTTGTTGAGCGTGCTGGGTGGAGTTCAGGCGTTGGGCCCGATTGGGATTTTTGTCGGGCCGATGGCCGTCGCCTTCCTGTACGTGCTGTTGAAAATGCTGCAGGTCGAGCTGCGAACACTGGACGCCGAAGACGAATCGCCGCCGAAGACCACGGCTGTCGCCAGCCGCGTGCGGCCGGTCAAGTCCGGCCGAAACAATTAACGGGAGATCCCGCGATGCTCGCCGCCCATTGGCTTTTGACCGTCTCAATGATCGGCGTCGATGTGGGTTGGCGCCCGACCGCGGCTGGCAGTCTCGAGTACATTATCCAGATCGAACCGGAGATGCTCGAGCGTCTCGAGGCCGGTCACGAGATTACGAGTACCATTCCGCCCGCTCTTCGCGGCGTACGACAGTACCGTATCAAAGTGGGCACCGAGCCGCTGCCGCAAGAGGGAACGCCGCCGGCGCCCGTGACTGATACGCCGACAACCGACCTTCCTGCCGGCGAGAACGCAAACGCGCCGCGCGAACTTGGTTCCGGTCCAGAACTCCCCTCGATGGACTCGCGCGAGCTGGCCGATCACCAGGAGCCTGCGGTCCCGCCGTCGGCGCCGCCCACGCGATTCGATCCCGAGGTCCGGCCAGCCGTCGGACTTCTCCACGCCGGCGAGCGCGCGGCGACGCGCGCCGCCGAGCCGGGGGCGTTGGCCCCCGCGGATGAGGTGAATTCGGCCCCTGCGCCGAAAACACCGTCGACCTACCAACCGCTTGCACCGGCGCATCAGCAACCATCCGCGCCCACTGGGCGGTTTTGGACCGCCGCTTTGCTCGGCCTGTTTGCCTCGCTCGGCGGCAATGTTTTCATGGGCTGGGTTTCGTGGAGCCAGCGAAGTCGACATCGCCGGCTTGTGAAACAGTGGCACGACGCAACGCAGAAGTCTCGCCACCTGGATGAGTAGCTCTTGCTGAGATCGCTTCGACTCCCTCCCGATGCCCCCACTCACTTACAAAGACGCCGGCGTGGACCTCGAGCAGTACCGCGACGCGATGTCGCGGCTGCCGGCGCTCTTGCATCGCACCTACAGTCCGCGTGTCATGCGGCTGGACGGGGGCTTTGCCGGCTTGTTTCATCTCGACTTCGATAGCCCGCTGTTTGCGCGGCGCTATGATGACCCGGTGCTGGTCTCCTGCAGCGACGGCGTGGGCACGAAGCTCAAGATCGCGCAATGGACCGGCATCCACGACACAATCGGCATCGACCTGGTGGCGATGAGCGTCAACGACGCGCTGTGTTGCGGCGCCGAGCCGCTGTTTTTTCTCGACTATGTGGCCATGCCGCGCGACGACGCGGCGCTATTGGAACAGATTGTTCGCGGCGTTTCCGACGGCTGCGTGGAGAGCGATATCGCCCTCCTGGGCGGCGAGACCGCCATCCTGCCCGAGGTCTATGCGAATGGCGACTATGACCTGGCCGGTTTTTGCGTGGGCGTCGTGGATCGGCGCCGCGTGATCGACGGTCGCGCGATCACGCCTGGCGACATCGTCCTCGGCGTGGCATCCAGCGGCTTGCACTCCAATGGTTTCAGCCTGGCGCGAAAGATCGTTTTCGAGGCCGCGCGATTGTCCGTCGCCGATGGCGTCGACGAGTTGGGCCAGACCGTGGGGCAGGCCTTGCTCGTCCCCACGCGCATCTATGCCAGGCCAATGCGCTCGATCCTCGAACATTACAAGGTGAAAAACGTCGTGCACGGCATCGCGCACATCACCGGCGGCGGGCTGCGCGAGAATCTCGAGCGCATCCTCCCCGATGGGGCGCGCGCCGTCCTCCGCCGCGAAAGCTGGCCCGTGCCGCCGATCTTTCGCTGGCTCGCTCGGCTGGGCGACGTGGCCCCTGAGGAAATGGAGCGCGTGTTCAACATGGGCGTGGGGCTGGTATTGGTTGTCGCCCCCTACTACGCCGACAGCATCCGCAGCCAGTTGGCCGATTGGAAGCTCGATAGCTGGCCGATCGGAGAGATTGTCGCGGGACAACGCGCGGTGGTCTGGGACCAAGACATCCCATAGCGGACTGGTCCGTGAACGTTTTTAGAGCCTCTGGGTTTATCCCGGAGGCCGCCCCTCGATTCCCTCTTCCATCCGCCCGCCTACTGCCCGCGCATCGCCGTCGCCTGCGACCCGCGCGGGCGCGATGGACCGGCTTCGCGTAGCGCGTTCAGCAGTTGGCCCTGACTGAGCAAGTCGCGGAGCACGATCGGTTCGTTCGGCCGGCCGGCGGGAAAGATCGCAGTGACAGGTATCGAGCGGCTCCCTAGCGACTCGAGCATCCGCTGGATCTCCTCGGAGCCGTCGGTCCAATCGGCCAAGAGCGGCACCACGCCGTTGGCCTCCACCAGCTCGCGCGTCTTTTCGGTATTGAGGACCAGCCATTCGTTGGTTTTGCAGACGAGGCACCAATCGGCCGTAAAATCCACCATCACGGTGTGCCCCTCGGCCGTGAGTCGCTCAAGTGTCGCGACCGAGAACGGCTGCCATGCCAATTTGCCCTCGTCCGACGGCAACAGCAAACCAAACGACAGCCACCCGATTGCCGCCGCCAGCACTGTGGCGATTCCCCAAGCGCGCAACTTGTCGCCCAGCTCTGCGGTGAGTGGCGTGCGTCCGATCCACCAGCAGGCCAGCCACAACCCGACCAGCAGGCCGAACGTCGGCACGACATAATCGCCCTCCATAAACGTAAAGAGAAACACGACCGTGCCCAACAGCACGAAGCCCATTAACTGCTTGAAGGTTTCCATCCAAGCGCCGGGCTTGGGCAGAAAACGGACCAGCCGTGGAAAGGCGCCGATCACCAGATACGGCGCGGCCATTCCCAACCCGATCGCCGTGAAAATGGCGTACGTCATCGCCGGTGGCTGGTTGATCGTAAAACCAAACACCGGCCCCAGAAGCGGTCCGCTGCATGGGGTGGCCAAGACGGTGGTGATGGCCCCCTTGGCAAGCGCCCCGGCCGCTCCTTCGCGCTGCGCCAGGTCGCTCGCCGTTCCGCTTCCGACGAAGCCGGGGATGGGAATCTCCCAGACTCCAAGGAAGCTCAACGCCATGACAAACACGAGTCCCGAGAGCGCAATGTTGAACGGGGTCGAGGCAAACTGCTGCCCCCAGCCGAGACTGAATCGCGGTATCACGGCCAACGTGGCCAGCACCAGGAAGACCAGCATCATTCCCAGCACGTACCACACGTTCAGCGCAAAGACGCGCCGCCGATCCCGCCCGCCTTGCTCGACGAAAGACAGGACCTTCAACCCAATCACCGGCAGTACGCACGGCATGAAGTTGAGAATAAACCCGCCCAAGAGCGCCGCGCCCAGCTTAATTGCCAACGGAGAACGATTGACGATCTCCGATGAGGCGAACTGCGGCGGAAGCGCCCTTTGCGCGGCGCTTGGCTCGGGAACCGCGCTTGTCGCGCCGGCCGATGCGATCGCCGCGGCCTCCGCGTACTTGGCCTCTCGAAGCGCTAGTGGCGTTTCGCCGGCCGTTGAAGCCGCTCCGGCGACGATCGTCCCGGAAAACCGCGCTGCCATCGGCAGGTCGCAGCCACGATCGGAGCACGCTTGATAACCGATGATGCCTTCGATCAGATGCTCACCCGGCTTCGCATCGCTGGGGACTTGAAGGTCGATGGTCCAACGAATCGGCTCCGCGTGATAGCGCTCGATCTCGCCCTCGAAGACCTCCGAGGGTTTTTCAGTCGGCGCGCGATCGGCAACCGGTTTGTTCGCCAGCAAACTCGATGTATTCGTGAGCGCGATTAACGTCGGCTTCGATACTTGCTGGGGGTCTCGTTCCGCAAGTGCGTAGACGTGGTACCCAGCCGCCGGTTCGGCCGAAAGGACGAGCTTGACCGTCGTCCCCGGCGCGGCGACTTCAGGCTCCAAATGCGCACGGATCGTGGCGTGCGAGTTGGCGTGTTTGTAAACGCCGATCGACGCCGGTTCGCCAGCAGCCGCCGCGCTGGCGACCGCTCCGGCGGCAATCTGCGCGGCGAATGGAAACTTTTTGGGCGGCAGGCACCGACTCTCATCACACGCCTGTGCGTTGACATGGCCGCTGACCTTGAGGTCACCCGGCGGCAGGCCGGCCGCGAATTCCACCGGTGCTATCCACGAGACGCTTCGCGCGTGCGTCTCGACTGCAAGGTTGTCGAAGAGCGGCTCTGTCTTTCGCAGCGGTGGCGGAGACGCCTGAAAGCTGCCCGTCAGCCGTACGGTCGACGAATCATCCAGCTTGATTGTCGTTGGCACTGGCCCGCCGCGCGGTTGCGTGATCGAATAAATGTGCCAGCCGGGCGCGACATCCGCACGGACCGAAAGTGTTCCCGTGCGACCATCGGCATTGGCGGCCAGCTCCGCCGTGACCGAAACGACCGACTCGTCTCGCCCGGCATCGCCGAGTTTGATTCCCGGTAGGGTGACAATGTCGGCTGCGTCCGAAGCTCTATTGACGCTCGGCAGTCGCTGCGCGCCAGGCTGCGCCCAGACGACCACAGAGCCCAACATGAGGCCGCCAAGCGACGTGGCAACGACGACGGCGCGCGAAGTAAGCGTTCTCATTGGCGTTAATTGCTTATTGCAAAACATGTTAAACCGCGGCAATTCTACGCCGCACGCCGTGACATGGTCAACGTCGACGTGATTGACGATCGACGTGCCATTTCACACAGTGTACACCAGTGAATTCATCGCCCAGAGGGCGAACGTTGGTTGCCAGGGCCGTCACGCCCCCGGAAGCGAGACCCACCCACACTTATTCCGTGCTTTTCATTCGCACGGAGGGCGAACGCGGTTCGCCTGATCGAATTCCGTGCGCCCTCCGGGCGAATGCGCGATAGGTGGAGTCGGATCCGGCGTGCCTCGCCTTTCTCGACACGCCCTACAGCATCCGCCCGCGCTCGAGGTGGATGATCCGCTGTGCACGGCGCGCGGCCGCGTCGTCGTGCGTGACCAATAGCACGGTCCCGGCTCGACGGTGGAAATCCGTCAGCGCCTCGAAGACGGCCGACGCATTGTCCGCATCCAAATTGCCCGTCGGCTCGTCGGCCAAGAGGAGTGCGGGATTGTTTAACAACGCGCGCGCTAACGCGACACGCTGCCGCTCGCCGGCGCTAAGTTCACTGGGCCGATGTGTTATTCGGTGCGACAGGCCGAACCGTTCGAGAAGTTCAGCGGCGCGGCCGTTTACGGCGGCACGCCTGCCGCGCCCTGCCGCGACCAGTACGTTTTCCAGGACGGTGAGGTAGGGCAGCAGGTGAAACATCTGGAAGACGAAGCCGATTGCTTCGGCGCGAAACCGCGCCCGCTGGGCGACGGTCAACTTCGCCAGCGCACGCCCGTCAACGACCACCTCGCCGAAGCTGGGAGTATCCAACGCGCCGACCAGCGACAACAGTGTCGACTTGCCGCTGCCACTGGGCCCGCGAATCGCCACAAACTCACCTCGCGCCACCTCGATTGACACATCGTCGAGCGCGCGGACGGTCTCCTTGGCTTTGCGGTATAGCTTGCTGACGTTGGTCAGATGAATCATCGCGGTTGTCAGTTATCAGTTATCAGTTGTCAGTGATCAGTTGTCAGGTTGTCCCAACTGATAACTGACAACTGATAACTGACTACTAGCTTCGCGGACGCGGCCTTCGACGATTTCGAGTCGCTGGTCGGCCAACAGCTCCGCCTCGGTACGGTTGTGCGTCACGTGCAATGCGGTCACGCCCGTCTCTTGCTGTAATCGCTTAAGTAGCGCGATCATCGACCGCCGCGAGTCATCGTCCAGCGCGCTGAGGGGTTCGTCCAAACACAAGATCGTCGGGCGGAACGACAGCGCGCGGCCGAGCGCCACGCGCTGCGACTCGCCTCCGGAGAGGCCCTGCGGCTTGCGCGCCAAGAGATGCTCCACGCCGACCATGCCGGCCATTTGATCCACCCGGCGGCGAATCTCCGCGCGGCCCCAGCGGCGCACGCGCAGCGCGAACTCCAAGTGCTGGCGCACGGTCATCGTTTCAAATAGCGCCCCGTCTTGCGGCACGAAGCCGATGCCGCGCTCGGCGGCCTTCAGGTGCGTCACGTCGTGCCCTTGTAGCAGGATTCGGCCGCCGCGGACCGACTTCAGCCCGCAGAGACCCTCCACGAGCGTCGTCTTGCCAGAGCCCGTTTTGCCCATGAGCACGCAGTACTTGCCGGTGGGCACCTGAAACTGCACGTCCTGAAGGCGAAACGCGCCGGCCGCCACTGTCAGATTGACCGCTTCGATCATCGCACGGCCCTGCCAACCGTTTCGCCGGCCCCCAGCGCTCGCACCACTACCAGCACCACCAGCGCCATCACCACCATCAAGAGCGAAACGGCCACGGCCGCCTCGATATTGCCGATGCTCAACTCCAGGAACACGGTGGTGGGCAGCACCTCGGTCTTGAAGCGCGTCGCGCCGGCGAACACCAGGATCGGGCCAAACTCGCCGATCGACCGAGCCCAGGTGAGCGTCGCCGCCGCCAGCACGCCGCGCCGCGCCTCGGGCAACAGCACCATCCAAAACGCCTGGCTCCGCGTGCAACCCAAGGTCAGCGCCACCTGCTCCTTGCGTGGCGATATCTCGTCGAATGCCGTCCGCAGCGTGCGCACCGCGAACGCCGCGGCGACCATAAACTGGGCAAGAATCACGCCCGGCACCGCATAAGTCATCGCCCAACGGCGGCCGACAAGCCACTCGCTCGTCGAGCCCACCATTCCTTCCAGCGTCGTGCCTCCACCGAGCGGAAACTGAAACAGAATCAGCAGGCTCAAACCGATCACCAGCGGCGGCAGCACGATCGGGATATCGAGCGTCGCGTCGACGAACGCCTTGCCCGGAAAGCGAAACCGCGACAGCAAGTACCCGATCGGCACGGCCACCCACAGCGAGAGCACCGTGGTGACGGCCGACGAGAACAGGCTGAGCCGTGCCGCGTAGCGGATTTCGGGCGATCGCAGGGCGCGGGCCAGGTCCGAGGGCGTGGTGAAGAGCGCGTCGGCCACGAGCGTCGCGACGATCAGCAGGATGTAGAACCCGCCCAGCAGGCATAGCCCGATCAGAAAGGGAACATCCGACCCGACACGGTGGACCGGCGTGGCGGAGCTTTCGCTCGCCGTGCGATTCATGGCGATCCCAAGAGAACGGGGCGATCCGCGCCGACCCACTCAAACCCGCTGGCCAGAAACCGCTTTTGCGACGCGGCGGTCCGCAATGCCTCGACCAGCCGCGACGCGAGATTCGCGTAAGGCGATTGGGTGCAAACGGCCACGGGTTGGACCGCCACCGCGGCGGCTGTGCCGAGCGAGACCGCATCCAAGTGGTCCTTCACGCGCGCGTAGTTGGCCTGGTAAACGATCGCCGCGTCGAGCCCTCCCGCACGAAGCTGCGCCACCAGCAGGTCGGCCGTGGGAACCTGGCTGACCACGTTTTCCATCACGCGCTCCAGCGAGCCCGTCTCGCGCAGCATCCGCTCGGTTAGGGCGCCCAAGGCGCTTTGTTGTGGATTGCACACACCAATCCTCAGGCCCGCCTTCTGCAAGTCGTTCAAGCCGCCGATTCCGTGGGGGTTGCCTTTGGTGACGGCGATGACCATCGAAGTCCGGCTGATGTCGAGCGGATCGTAAAACACGTCGGCGACGTGGGCCATGAAAGAGCGGTCGCAAGCGAAATAAGCGTCCGGCAGTCCTCCCGACTTCATCTGCCCGACGAGGATTCCGCAGCCGTTGTACACCGTGTTCACCTCCACGCCCTCGCGCCGCCGAAACTCCTCGATCGTCTGCTCCACGGCTGGCCGCAATACGCCGCCGATGTAGAGCGTCAGCGCGGGGCGATTCTGCCACCGGTCCCCTTTGACGACCTTGTAGCCCTCGCGCTCGAAGGCGACTAGGCCCGCGTCGCGCGCCGCCAGATACCGCGCCAAATGCAGCGCCCGCGCCGGTTGGCGGCTCGATCGGAGAACGCCAATCGTCACCGTCTGCGGTGAGTGCAGCTCGTGGTTGATCTCGATGGCCTCGAGTTCAGCGTATTGGCGAACGGTCGCGTCCCAGACGATCGCCACGTCCACGGCCCCCAGCTTCAGGTCATTGGCCAGGTCGGTCACCGTCGGCTTGAATACGCCGCGCGTCTCGACGGCGCGACGCACCTGCTCCCAGAGCCCGGTTTGCTCAAGGATCGACTTCGCTTCCTTGCCCACGGCGGCCGCGTCGGGATTCGCCAACGCGATCCGCAGATCGGGCGCGACGAGCGACTCGATCGACTTGATGCCTCGTGGGTTACCCTTGGGCACGGCCAGCACGGCAGTCTGCGTCGCCAGCGGCAGGCTTTCGGCAATCAGTCCTTTTGCTCGCCCGATCTCGATGTAATCGGTGTCGGCGGCTACGAACAAGTCGCCGCTGCGCGCCACGCTCATGCGGCTCAACAGGTCGCCCGATCCGCCGAAAGCCAGCTCGACTCGCGTGGCATATGCCTTGCGATAGTCGTTGACGGCCGCCTCGACCGGCGGTTTGACGCCCGCGGCACAATAAACCACCAGCGGCTCGTCCTTCGCGCGGCTACCGTCGGCGGAGGTTGAATCGCCCGTCGCGCTGTCACGCGCGCTCGTCGCGACGAAAGCCCACGCCAACAAGCCAATTGCCGCCAGGGAAATCGCCGCGGCCAGCCAAAAGCTCTTGAACATCTACTCGGAACCTTCGCGCTCGATGACGATGCCGTTCAAAATGGTTGCTTTGGCGGGATCGCTGTTCTCCGCTTCGCCTGGCACGAACTCGACAAGGAGCTTTTTGCGTAATTCGATACCTGGAAACTCGCGGACGAGCACCCGGTTTCGCCCGCCGGCCTCGGCCGCCACATCCAATGCCCCAATCGCATCCTGGCCTTGCAGCCGGACGCCGAACACGCGCCGGCCGGCGTGATCGTTGTCGGGGTCGCAAAAGTAGAGTCGTACGGTGAACAAGGGTGGCGCCTCGGTCCCTTCAAGCATTGGATCCACGACCAGTCGCCGAATGCCGCGGCAGCCCGAGGCGGCGACGAACGCCAGCGGTTCATTATCGAGCTGCGACTCGTGGCGGTTGTAATACCCAAGCCCGTCGAACTCGATTTCCGCGCGCGACGACTCGTTGAGCCACATCCGGCCGTCGGCGGCGCGCCGATCGCCCGGCGCGCCCAGATTGAGCGCGAAATTCAGCAAGGGCGCCGTCTCGGAGATCGAAAACGTGGTCCACATCTCCGCTCCGCTCATCGGTACCATCGCCAAGGACGTCTGGTTCTGATAGCCGCAAACGCAGGTCCTTGTGTAATCCGGCGCGCTGAGCACACCACCGGCCGGGATGAGATTGTTCGTGCAGCCCGAGCGGAACCCGCCGAAATTGCCGGTTCCTCCATCCCCCGCCAGGTCATAATAGCCCGCCGCCCCGGAGCGGAACGTCATCAGGTGTTCGGCGGCGAGTGGCGTATTGCAGCCATAGTTCCGTGTCCAGGTCCAGGGCACCGATTGGCCGCCTTGCGCGTCGGTGCGCGTGGCCGGCTCGCCGGACAACAGGTCGCAGGCGGCGCCCGCTAATAGGATTCGTCCATGGTGCAACATCGCCGGGCCCGAATGCTCCTTCCGCCACAAGACCGTCCCGTCGCTGGCGCGGAACGCTCGCATGCCGCGCGGCTCGTCCGAGAGCGTATCGCGCCCGGGGCGACCCGATTCGACGAGCGCGTCATGCTCCGCCGAATAACTGAGCCATGTGCCGAACACGCCCTCCTCGGTCGACCAGATTGGTGAGCCGCGCTTCAAGTCGAACACCAAGAGGCGCGATTTGGTGGTGGGCGTTTCACCGCGGCGCTTCAACCGCTCGCGTTCCCCGTCCGCGAGCAGATCGATGCAATAAAGCCGGTCGCCTCCCGCGCAGATTGCGTTATGCCGAAAGGCGTTCACCGCCTCCGCGCGCCACAACACCTCGCCCGTGTGGCGGTTCAATACGAGCAGGCTCTTGCTCGACGAGAGACTTTCGTTCTTGCCGTACTTGGGCCGGTTTTGCGCGTCGGCCTCGAGCACCAGCGGGTTGGCGCCGGCGATGAGGTATTCTCCGGCCACATTCACGTAGCCCCACGTCGGCGATTCAACATCGGCCGATTGCGCATCGGGTGCGACCGGCGCGGGCGGCAGCCGAAACTCCGAAAGCGTATCGCCCGACTTCGGATCCAGTCTCAGGCAGACCTTGTCATAGGCCACGTAGATGCCGTCGGCGGTGGAAATGTAGTTCGCGCCGGTCGAATTCGCGCCGGGCTGGTGAGCCGTGTTGGTATAGAAATGTCCCACGCCCTCCAACTCGCGCTGCCAAAGCAGCCGCCCAGTGTAGATATCAGTGGCTCGCAGCATGTCGGGCCCCTCAATGAACAGCCGCCCGCCCTGCACCTGCGGCTGAGGCCCATGCCCGTGCCGAGGCAGCACGTCTTGATTCGACGGCCCGCCGCCAAACCACAATAGTCCCAACGGGGCGCGGACGAGCTGATCGGCGGACGATCGTGTATTGGCCGCGTCGGCATGTTCGTGCGTCCAATCGGCACTTCCCGGCAGCGGGCCCTCACGCACGACGAGCAACAGATCGTCGACGCGACGCACCTGGAATCCCGAGAGCCCCGCCGCCGTAAGCCTAGCCGCGAGGGGGTCGTCGATCGTACTTGGGACCTGAAAACACGCCACGCCACCAAATGGTCTGAGCGACTCGAACACGCCACGCAGCTCCGGCGTCGAAAGTTTTTCGAGATCGTCGCGGTCGACTCCCTCGGCAATGATCAAGCTGGCGATATACGGCGGAAGCTCGCCACCAGTCAGTTCGCCCGTGCAAACCGACACGCGATCTCCGTACCAGCCGGCCGTGGTCCAGCTAGCGCGGGGTCCGACAGTGGCAGCTTGGGGCGCGACATCTATATGCGGCTCCGAGACAATGACGGAAAGATTGGCCTCGGCCACCAGCTCCGTCACGAGCTTTCCGGTTCCCAAACCCCAGGCGATGCAATACCCGTCGCGAACGCCGGTCGCATCGATGATTCGTCGAGCCTGCGCGGTCGTCTCCGCATCGCGCGGTGGCGCCGCAGTTTCGATCGGCCAGGTACGCGGCTCGATCTTCTCCGCACCAAAGCAGTAAACCGACCCTTCGAGCGTGGCAACCAGCAGCCGATCGTCGGCCGCCAAAAGCCGCACCGGCGTCCCTTCGACGGTTGCACGCCACGACTCGCGCGGCGCATCCTCGGCGGCGGCCGGCGGTTCGAGCGCCACCACCTTGTTCTCGGCAGCATAATACAGCCGCGAGCCGCTGCGGATCAATTCCTGCACCCCTTTGACCTCGTGGTGCCAGGCATCGGCCGCCGCCAGCTCGCGCTTCTTCGTCTCGTTTCCTTTGCGATCGCGCCCGACCTTCTCGCGAATTGCGGACTTTTCAAGCTGAAATCCGGATATCCGACCGCGGAACGAGTCGAACCCGTACAGGTTTCGCTCGTGGACGACCAGCGGCCAGGCCACGTTTTCGAGCGCCGCCCCGTTTTCCAACTCGAAGGCGTAGCCGCCGTTGAAGAACACGTCGTCCAGGCACGCCACGTCGACCCCGCCGGCCCGTTTTCCGTTCTCGGCCAGGTGGTAATATGCAAACCGGCCATCTCGCCGATTGTAGACGGCCGGCACCGAGCGGCCGCCGGGCACCAACAGACGTTCGCCAGCCACAGCCAGCGACCCTTGCGGGGCCACGCCGGCGAATGAGTCGCTATTGTGCGGCTGCTTGATGTACATGGAGCCGTCGCCGTCGTTGGTCCAGATGACCGAACCTGTTTCGGCATCGAGCGCGTGGATAAAGATGCCCATAAAGGGCCAAACGCTGGCGGCAAAGTAAACCACACCGTCGGCCACGACCGGCCCGCCGCGCGCCGGCCACGTGGACACAAGGCGGCTGTTTCCCAGGATCCACCGCTCCGACGGCCCTCCGCGGAATTTCCAGCGCACCGCACCGCTGGCCAGGTCAAGGCAATACAAATAGCCGTCATCGCAGGCGACATAGACCTTGTCGCCCGCCGCTGCCGGCGCCAGTCGCAGCGGCGCCGCGGCGGAAAAGGTCCATTTCACCGCGCCGTCGCGCGTGCTGTACGCAGTCAGCGTATCCGTGACCGTCGAGCCGACGAGCCACGTGTCGCCCACCACGATCGGCTCGTGGATCCGATCGAACTGGAGCTTCGGCTGGTCGAGCCAGGCCATCCGCGCCGGCGGCAGGTCTCGTCTCCATTGCAAGTGCAGCCTTGGCGCTAACTCCTGGTCGCTGGCCGCCGAGTGCCGCGCATCGTGCCGCCACATCGGCCAGTCGCCGGCCGGAGCGTCGGTGCAATCGCACGCCAGGCACGCGACGACGAGGCATGCCCCGCGCAGAAATTTGGCGCTCAACCCCACCACTCGTTCATGGTTCGACACGTCAAGCTCCCTGTGCGAGTGAAGCGTCACGACACGATTAATTTCGACGCTGCAACACTAGCCTACCTAACCACTTATGGAGCGTCAAATTAGTGCTGGGCGCACCTCCGCGATAAACCCGGAGGCTCAATACGCTTGATTCGGCGCGCGCTTGTTCGATTCGCCGGACCTGATTAGCGTGGAACTTGGAGCAACGTGATTCGCTTTCCTTGCCACAGGCATGTTCAGGTTCCAACGAAAATGTTCTCGCCTTCACTTTATCGCCTCACATGCGTGCTGATGGTATCGCTTGTATCGGCGGCGACGTCTCGCATCGCCGAGGCCGGTCCGGCTGGACTTCAGCCGGAGCAGCGTTCCATTGACGAAATCCGAGGCGCCGAGCGCGACCTTGAAATCGCCACCATCAAGCTGCGGCTCTACGTTCACGTGGAGTATGCGCGCGAGCGACGTCGCCTTGATGATGAGATAAGGCTGGCCCGCGCTGAGAAGGAGGCGCTCGACCGCCATGTCGTCGAGTATTCGAATTTCACCAGGTTCGAGTACTCACAGCCGATGATGCTTACGCTCGACGAGTCGCGATTGTCGGCCCTGCGCGCCAAGCTGTATCTCGAACAGCTCATCGAAGAAAAATTCCGGCTTCAGCAGCACTTTGTGGACTCGCGGCGGCTGCTCGAGCTGGAGATCGAAGGCGCAGCCGATCGCCTGGGCCGGCTTCGTCCCGCTTCTGCCGAACCATCGGAAATCGCACGTCCGCCGCTAGCAGGACGCATCACGGGCTCGCTTGCGCGATAACGTCGCCGACAAGCAACCTGGTCAGCGTGCGACACATCACCCGCGTTTGCCAGAGTGTGCGGCCGCGCGTATTCTAGAAGCGCTTGAAACTACCCGACTCTACGGCCGTTCGCGCCCCAACGAACGCAGACGCGGATGATCGACGCTAACAACTCGAACGCAGCACCCGATCCACGCGCCAGCGACGTCGAGTCGACCGAGCCGAAGCCCAAGCTGACCGAAGTCCGCTACGAGCACACCGCGAATTTTGCCGAGGTGATGGAGCGGGTCGGCGGCACGCTGCTGATCTCGACCTATCAGGCGGGCAAGCTCGTCGTGGTCGGGGTGCACGAACATTCGCTGGCGTTTTCGTTTCATGCCTTCGAGCAGGTGATGGGACTGGCCGTCTCGCCCAATCGCATCGCCGTCGGGTCGCGCCGCGCCATCTACCTGTTGCGCCGCGCCGCCGAGTTGGGTCCGCGGATCGAGCCTCCGGGGCGGTACGACGACTGCTTTTTGACGCGCCTGGCGCACGTGACCGGCGCGATTCACGTCCACGAGATGGCGTGGGGGAACGACGAGCTGTGGATCGTCAACACGCTCTTCTCGTGCCTTTGCACGCTCGATTCCGACTCCAGCTTCGTTCCACGCTGGAAGCCTCCCTTCATCAGCAACCTGGCCGGCGAGGATCGCTGCCATCTGAACGGGCTGGCGATGGACGCCGGCCGACCGCGCTATGTGACCGCCTTGGCCGAAGTCGATACGCCCGCCGGCTGGCGGCCCACCAAGGCCCAGACGGGCTGCTTGATCGACGTCGACACCGGCCAGACGATCGCGCGAGGGCTGGCCATGCCGCACTCGCCACGCGTCCACGAGGGACGCATCTGGCTCCTCGACTCCGGCCGCGGACGCCTGGGAATCATCGAGGCCGATTCCGGCAAGCTCGACACGGTTATCGAGCTGCCCGGTTATACACGAGGTCTGGTGTTCTACGGCCCTCTGGCGTTTGTCGGCCTGTCGCGGATTCGCGAAACCTCCGTGTTCGGCGGGCTGCCGCTTGAGGAGCGGCGCGACCAGCTCAAATGCGGTGTGGCGGTAGTTGACACGCGCACGGCGCAAATCATCGCGCAGTTGGAATTCGGCTCGGGCGTGGAAGAGATTTTCGACGTGAAACTGCTGCCCGGCGTGCGGCTTCCCGCAGTTTCGGGGCCGGATCCCCAAGCCGACGGCACGCCCATGCTCTGGCTGGCCGCGCAACCGCGCTGGCTGCCGGGGGTGCATTGAAGCGTCGTCGACCTGTGCTGAATGTCAACGGCTGTGTGGCTGGGGCTAAGGCCGAAGTAGTGGTAGGTCAGGCACCCCGTGCCTGACCCAGCGCTGCCGAACAGGTATGCCATCGGTGCGTGAAAACTCGATTGGCTGCTACCAACTGTGAGGGCGCGGCTGGGTGGCTGGGGCTAAGGCCGAAGGCCGTGCCCCCGGCGAACCGCGATGCAGTTTAACCTCAATCGGCACTTCACTGGGGCACGCTCCGCTTAGCCCCAGCCACACACGAAACACCACGCGGCGTGGCTTGCACCCAGTGGTAGGTCAGGCACCCCGTGCCTGACCCAGCGCTGCCGAACAGATATGCCATCGGTGCGTGAAAACTCGATTGGCTGCTACCAACTGTGAGGGCGCGGCTGGG